>Ga0207705_10000027_pt1 | contig 248863 bp, 258 predicted proteins | sample KBSC13metaG_FD_184314 | JGI IMG/M metagenome (GOLD analysis project Ga0207705, IMG submission 184314) | Corn rhizosphere microbial communities from Kellogg Biological Station, Michigan, USA - KBS C1-3 metaG (SPAdes) (version 2) | ecosystem: Host-associated > Plants > Roots > Rhizosphere >... | reverse complement strand
TGCTGCGATGGACGATCAGGTTGACGCCATAGGGTGCGGCCCCGGGCTCGAGCCGGCTTTCGATCTCATCGAGCCATGCGACGAAACCGTCGGTGGTGCGCTGATTGAGCGAGGGGAAGGTGCCGAGCAGGCCAGCATTACAGCATTCCACCACCAGATCGGGCCCGGAGATCAGAAACATCGGGGCGACGATCGCGGGGATGGCGAGGCGGCCCGTGAGCTGGGCGGGGATGGTCACCTCAGAAGGCGTCCTCGCTGAGCGCCATCATCGATCCCTTGCCCGACTTGATGGCGAGGAAGCAGGCGGTGGCCTGCGGCAGGATGCGATCGAAGAAGAAATTCGCGGTCGCGATCTTGGCCTTGTAGAAACCGGCCTCGTCGGTGCCCTCCGCGAGCTTCGCATTGGCGATCTGAACCGCGCGGGCGAAGGTGTAGCCCATCGCGACCAGGCCGAGCAGGCGGAGATAATCGGTCGCCGCGGCGCCCGCCTCCTCCGGATCCTTCAGGCCCTTTTGCGCGATCGTGCCGGTCGAGAGCTGGAGCGCGCCAAAGGCCTGGGCGAGGCCGGGAATGATCGCTGCCAGCGTCTCATCCTCGGCATGGTCTTCGAGGAAGTTGGCGACCGGGTGGAAGAAGGAGCGCAGGTAACGCCCCATATGCGCGCCGAGCTTGCGCCCGACCAGGTCGAGGGCCTGGATGCCGTTAGTGCCTTCGTAGATCATTGCGATCCGGGCATCGCGGACATATTGCTCGACGCCGCTCTCGCTGATGTAGCCATGGCCGCCATAGACCTGGACGGCGAGATTCGCGGATTCGTAGCCCATGTCGGTGAAGAGCGCCTTCACGACCGGGGTCATCAACGCGATGAAATCGGCGGCGCGCTGCCTGACTTCCGGATCGGTCGAATGCTTTTCGGCGTCCAGCGCGCGGCTGACCCAGCCGCAGACCGCGCGGCAGCCTTCATTGTAGGCGCGCGCCGTCATCAGCATCCGGCGGACGTCGGGATGGACGATGATCGGATCGGCGGGCTTGTCGGGGAATTTGGGACCGGAGAGCGCACGGCCCTGGAGGCGGTCCTTCGCGTAATAGACGGCCGACTGATAGGCGGCCTCACCGACACCGAGACCCTGGACGCCGACCGAGACGCGTTCGGTGTTCATCATCTTGAACATGGCTTCCATGCCCTTGTGGGGCTTGCCGACCAGCCAGCCGGTCGAATCCTCGAACTGGAGCTGGCAGGTGGCGGAGCCCTTGAGGCCCATTTTGTGCTCGATCGCGGCGCAATGGACGCCGTTCGACGGGCCGACAGAGCCATCCGCCTTGGGGAGGTATTTGGGGACGAGGAACAGGCTGATCCCCTTGGTACCCGGAGGCGCGTCGGGCAATTTGGCGAGGACCAGGTGGATGATATTGTCAGTGAGGTCATGCTCGCCGCCCGAGATGAAGATCTTGGCGCCGGTGATCTTGTAGCTGCCGTCGGCCTGCGGCACCGCCTTGGTGCGCAGCATGCCGAGATCGGTGCCGCAATGCGCCTCCGTCAGGCACATCGTGCCGGCCCATTCGCCGGACACCATCTTCGGAAGATAAAGCTGCTTCAGCTCGTCGGTGGCATAGCCCTCGATCGCGGTGGTCGCGCCATGGACGAGGCCCGGATAAAGGCTGAAGGCGACATTGGCCGAGCAGATCATCTCCTCGGTCATCTTGGCTATCGCCTGGGGCACGCCCTGGCCGCCCCATTCGGGATCGGAGGCGAGCGCGCACCAGCCGCCCTCGCGGAACTGGGCATAAGCCTCCCTGAAGCCCTTGGGCGTGCGGACGACGCCGTTTTCGAGCGTGCAGCCCTCGATGTCGCCTGAGCGGTTCAACGGCAGCAGGATCTCCTGCGCGACCCGCGCGGCTTCCTCGAGGATCGCGTCGGAGAGGTCGGGCGTGAACTCGCTCAACGCCTCCAGCCCGCCGAAGCCGTCATCCTGGTGGAGTTCGTGCAGCACGAACTTCATATCGCGCAGCGGCGCTTCATAGACCTGCATTCCAATTCTCTCCTTCCGCGTCATCCCAGCGGAAGCTGGGATCTTAGGAGGTGGCGCGGGACCTGGCCTCCTGAGGCCCCAGCTTTCGCTGGGGCGACGGATTTGTGCTAATTCCTGAGCGGCTTCCCCGTCTCCAGCATATGCTCGACCCGCGCGATCGTGCGGACATCGCGGACGCGGAGCATGAAGGTATCCCGCTCCAGCTTGAGCATGTCCTGTTCGCTCACCGTATCGACCAGATCGGCCTCGCCGCCGGTCAGCACGCCTGCAAGCGCGTCGGATACGACCATGTCGTAATCGGTGGCGAGGCCGCGCTTGCGGAAGGCCTGAGCGGCCATGTTGAGCCCGACATGTCCGCTCTCGCCCGGCAATTTGAATTCGGGCGGGGCGGGGGGCTCATAGCCTTCGGCCAGCGCCAGCGCCTTGGCCTTGGCGTCGGTCAGCAGCCGGTCGCGGTTCATGGTGATGCCGTCGCCGCTGCGCAGGAACATCAATTCCTTTGCCTGCGCGGCCGAGCGCGAGACAGTCGCGGTCGAGACGGTTTCGAACACCTTGGCGACGGCGGGCATCGGGCCCTTGGGCATGGCCGGCGCGTCGCGCCAACGCGCGATCATCTCGCCGCAGCCGCCCCAGCCCGGGATCAGGCCGACGCCGCATTCGACCAGGCCCATATAGAGTTCGGCATGCGCCTGGATCGCGTCGCAATGCAGCAGGATTTCGCACCCTCCGCCCAAGGCCATGCCGGCCGGTGCGCCCACGACCGGGAAGGGGGCATATTTGAGCGCCTTGTACGCCTTCTGACCGCCCGCGACGAGCTTCTCGACCTCGCCCCAGGCAGCGATGTTGAGTGCGAACAGGGCCAGGCCGAGGTTCGCGCCGGCGGAGAAATTGCTGCCGTCATTGTAGACGACCAAAGCCTTGAAGCTCTTCTGCACGAGCGGGATCGCGTTGCCGATCAGCTTCATCACGTCGCCGTCGAGCGCGTTCATCTTGCCGGTGAACTCGAGACAGGCGACGCCGTCGCCCACATCCCAAAGCGCGGCCGAGCCGTTCTTGAGCAGGGGCTGGCTGGCGAGTTTGATGTCTTCCAGTTTGAGCACGCCTTCGGGGCGGACGATGTCGTGATAGGCGCCGTCGAGACCGAGGTGTTGGCGCTTGCCGTTCTCGACGCGATAGAAGCTGCGGTCGCCCGCCAGCTTGAGCAATTCGGGAACCGGCTTGCCTTCGGCTTCGAGACGTTGGACGAGGTTCGCCGCTCCGATCTTGTCGATCATCTCGAACGGGCCCGACTTCCAATTATAGCCGAGCTTCATTGCGTCATCGACCGCGACCACGTCAGCCGCCGCCTGCGGGATCAGGCTTGCGGCGTAAGACAAGGTACCGCCCAGGATAGCCCAGGCATAGTCGCCGACCTTACCGCCAGTGGCGATCAGCGCCTTGAGATCGCCCTTGCCGGCGGGGCCCGAGGGGCCTGCTGCCTTTTCCTTTTCGCGATATTCCCCGCTAACAAGATCAATCGCTTCGCGGCGTTTGTTCATGTCTGGATTGAGGCGATAGAAGCCGCCTTTGCCCTTCCGGCCGATCGAGCCTTCGGCGATCATCTTCTCGATCAAGGGGATCGAGCGGGCGATGCCGTGATAAGGGTCGTCCTTGGGGAGCGTCTCGGTCAGGCTTTTCTGGAGGTGCGGCATCAGATCGATGCCGACCAGGTCCATCAGTCCGAAAATGCCGGTCTTGGGCACGCCCATCGGCTTGCCCGCGATCGCATCGGCCTCCTCGACCGTCAGGCCGAGGTCGAAAGCGGCATTGAGCGCGAGCTGGATCCAGTAGGTGCCGATGCGGTTGGCGATGAAGCCGGGCGTGTCCTTGGCATGGACGATCGTCTTGCCCATCGCGCGGTCGGCGAAGGACTCGACCATCGCAGCGACCTTCGGATCGGTCGCGGGGCCGGTCACGATCTCCAGCAGCCGCATGTAGCGCGGCGGGTTGAAGAAATGCGTGATGAGGAAATCGCGCTTGAACGCATCGCTGCGCCCGTCGACCAGCTTGTCGAGCGGGATGGTCGATGTGTTGGAGGAGATGGCGCCGCCGGCACGGCGCACGCCTTCCAGCTTCGCATAGAGATCGTGCTTGATGTCGAGCCGTTCGACCACCGCCTCGATGATCCAGTCGCAGCCGGCGACCTCGGCGAGGTGATCCTCGATATTGCCGGCCTCGATCAGCTTCGCGGCCTTGGGCGACATGAAGGGGGCCGGATCGGTCTTGAGCATCTTCGCGACGGCACCCTCGGCGATCGCGTTGCGGTTGTTGGGATCGCGCACGATGTCGAGCAGCAGCACCGGCACCCCGGCATTGGCAACATGTGCGGCGATGCCCGCGCCCATCACGCCCGCGCCGATGACGCAGACTTTTTTGATAGAGGCCGGCTGGGCGCCGGTTGGTTCGATCGCGTCGGTCATTCGGCCGCCTCCAGCACGGTGGCGATGCCCTGGCCGCCGCCGATGCACTGGGTGGCGAGCGCATATTTGCCGCCGTCGCGCTTGAGCAGCGACGCGGCCTTGCCGACGATCCGCGCGCCGGTGGCGCCGAGCGGATGGCCGATCGCGATCGCACCGCCGTCGATATTCACCGTCTCGGGCTTGAGGCCGAGATCGCGCATGCAGGCGAGCGCCTGGCTGGCGAAGGCCTCGTTCAGTTCGACGACGTTGAGGTCGCCCACCGAGATGCCCGCGCGCTCCAGCGCCTTGGTCGAGGCGCCGACCGGGCCGATCCCCATGATTTCGGGCGCGCAGCCTGAAATGCCGACCGACTTGATCCGCGCGAGGATCTGGAGGCCGTGCGCGCGGGCATAATCCTCGCTCGTCACCAGCACCGCGCTCGCGCCATCGGTGAGCGGGGACGCGGTGCCGGCGGTCACCGAACCATTGGCATCGAAGGCTGGCTTGAGGCCGGCGAGGCCCTCGGCGCTGGTCTCGGCGCGGATCGTGCCGTCCTCGCTCACCACGCCCTTCTTCGTCTGGATAGGAACGATCTCGTCCTTGAGCTTGCCGCCGTCGCGCGCGGCAGCTGCCTTGCGCTGGCTCTGGACCGCAAAAGCTTCCTGGTCCGCGCGCGTGATCTGATATTTCGTGGCGACGTTCTCGGCGGTCTCGCCCATGCCCATATAGGCGCCCGCATTCTTGCTCGCGAGTTCGGGATTAGGGAGCGGGTTGTAGCCCATCATCGGCACGCGGCTCATCGACTCGACGCCCGCGCAGATGAAGGCCTCGCCCGCGCCCAACTGGATCTGTCCCATAGCGATATGGATCGCGCTCATGGAGGAGCCGCAGAAGCGGTTGACCGTCATCCCGCCGACCGAAAGCGGCAGGTCGGCAAGCAAACCGATCAGGCGGGCGACGTTCAGGCCCTGCTCGCCTTCGGGGAAGGCGCAGCCGAGGATGATATCTTCGATGTCGGCCGGGGCGACCCCAGTCCGCTCGATCAGGCCGCGAATCACCTGCGCCGCTAGGTCGTCGGGGCGGACGCGCGCCAGATCCCCCTTGGTCGCGAAGTGGAAAGGCGAGCGGGCATAGCCCGCGATCACGGTGTTGCGCATCAGTCACTCTCCGGCAGGCACTTTACGGTTAGGCGCCTTGTCGCTCCTAAGGGTGCAATACTTTCCCTATACGTCAAGCAAATTTTCGTGCACAAGCACTGAACGCCGGCCGCAAGCCGGAGTTCGGATCACAGGCCAAAGAGCCCGGATTCGGAGCAGGATGAAGGAGAGGTATGATTGGCTTGAGCATGCTCGCGGCGGCTGCCGCGATGAGCCCGGAAGCCGCCGTCGGACGATGGCGCACCGAAACGCGGAACGGAATTGTCGAAGTCGATCGCTGTGGCGCGTCGATTTGCGGCAGGCTGGTTAGCTCGGATGGGCTCCGCACCAATCCCGATATGCGGGACATCAACAACAAGGACACGGCGCTGCGCGGCCGGCGCCTGCTGAACCTGCAGATATTGGGCGGCTTCAAGCGCGGTGCCGGTGAGTGGACCGGCGGCACGATCTACAATGGCGACGATGGCGGCACCTACAAGGCCACCGTCACGCCGATCGATGCCGATCACCTCAAGGTGAAGGGCTGCATCATCTGGCCGCTCTGCAAGAGCCAGACATGGACGCGCATCCGCTGATGCGACCCCAATCAAACAAGATACCGGGCATAGGGAGTTTTAGGATGATCAAGCTTTCCAAGCGCGCGCTTTTCGCCGCGACCGCATCCGTCCTGGCGGGCGGAATTGCCACGTCGGCCGATGCGGCCGCTTTCTACCTGCAGGAGCAGTCGGTGCGCGGCGCGGGCCGTGCCTATTCGGGTGAAGTCGCCGATCAGGGCGCGGCATCGCTCTGGTGGAACCCCGCCGCGAGCGGCGGGATGACGGGCGGCGACGCGGCGATCGGCGTGAGCGAGATCATGCCGCGCGGCAATGTCCACAACAACAGCACCTTGATCGTGCGCCCGGGCCAGGCGCCCGCGCCGGTCGGCGGTGACGCGGATGCGCACAACCCGATCAATAACGGCACGCTGCCGTCGGGCGCGATCGCCTATGGCATCACGCCGCAACTGTCCTTCGGTCTTGCGGTGACGTCGCCCTTCAGCTTCACGACCAATTATGCGTCGAACAGCTGGGCGCGCTATACCGCCGACAAGACCAGCCTGCGCACGATCGATATCCAGCCGTCGCTGGCCTTTGCGATCACGCCGGAGATCAGCATCGGCGCCGGCATCAACGCCGAACATGTGAAGGCGAGCCTGTCCAACTTCCTGCCCAACCTTTCGCCGCTGCTGCCGGACGGGCACCAGACGCTGAAGGGCAATGGCTGGGACTGGGGCTGGACCGTGGGCGCCCAGTTCCACGCAGGCAATGCCGTCACGGTCGGCCTGAGCTACAAGTCGAGCGTCAAGCATAAGCTCGACGGCACCGTCACCACCGCCGGTCTCGCCGGCCCGATCGCGCCGCTGAACGGCACGGTCCAGACGTCCGCCGAATTCCGCACGCCGTGGCAGGCGATGGTCGGCATCCGCGCCAGGGTGACGCCGGCGCTGACGCTGAATGCGGAGATAAACCGCTTCGGCTGGAGCAGGTTCGACACGATCAATCTCGGCGCGCCGCTCAATGTCGGAATCCCGGAAAATTACGGCAATACGTGGAGCTATGCCGGCGGCCTCGATTATGCGCTCTCGCCGGGCGTGACGCTGCGTGCGGGCATTCAGCGGGATGAATCGCCGACCCGCGACAAGCATCGCGACGCGCGCGTGCCCGACAGCAACCGCTGGAATTTCGCCGCCGGCGGCAGTGTCGATCTGACCAAGGGTTTCGGGATCGACGCGGCCGTGAACTATATCAAGTTCAAGGACGCCAGCATCGACCGGACGACCGCTGCTTATGCCGGGTCCCCGGTGCAGACGCCGATCCTGGTCAACGGGACGCTCCAAAATGCGCATGCGCTCGTCCTCTCGATCGGGGCGCATGTGAAGTTCTGATGCAAAGCGCGGCGGGAACGATGCATGACCCCATTCCGGCGGAAGAGGCGATGCCATCCATCGCGCCGCGCCTGCTGACCGACCTGCTCGACAAGGCGGTCGCTTATCATGGGAACCAGCCGGCGATCGATTTTCTCGGTCGCCGCTGGACCTATCGCGAACTGGGCGATCTCGTCCGTCGGGCGGCGCGTGGCCTGCAGGATCTGGGTGTCAGGCCGGGGATGCGTGTCGGTCTGTGCCTGCCGAACACGCCTTATTTCGTGATCCTCTATTTCGCGGTCCTTCGCGTCGGCGGCGTCGTCGTCAATTTCAACCCGCTCTATGTCGAGCGCGAGCTGAAGCACCAGATAGTGGATTCGGGGACGACGATCATGGTCGTGCCCGATCTCGAGATGATCCATTCCAAGGTCGCCGCGCTCGCCGCCGAGACCGGGCTCGCCCACATCATCGTCTGTCCGTTCGGCGCGATATTGCCTGCGATGAAACGGCTCGCCTTCGCTTTGTTCAAGCGGCGCGACATCGCACGCATCCCGCGTGATGTGCGCCATGTCCGGTTCGCGGACCTGGTCGCGGATGACGCGGGCCCCGATCCGGTCGCGCAATCCCCCGGAGACCTGGCGGTACTGCAATATACGGGCGGCACCACCGGCCAGCCGAAGGGGGCGCGGCTGAGCCATGCCAACCTGGCCGCCAACAGCGCCCAGATGATTCTACATGTCGGCCATCTGCCCGAACATCAGGAGCGCACGCTGGGCGTGCTGCCGCTTTTTCACGTCTTCGCGCTGACCACGGTGCTCAATTATTCGGTCGATACCGCAGCCGAGATGGTGCTGCTGCCGCGGTTCGAGATGAAGCAATTCCTCGCCACGATCCGCCGGACGCGCCCGACCCAATTTTTCGGTGTGCCTACCATCTATGCGGCAATTGACGCGCTGCCGGATGCGCGGGCGCCCGACCTGAGCACGATCAAGACCTGCATTTCGGGTGGTGCGCCCCTGCCGTTCGAAGTGCGCGAACAATTCGAGCGTCGGTACGGCTGCCGCCTGGTCGAGGGATATGGCCTGTCCGAGGCGAGCCCGATCATCGCCTGCAATCCATGCGAAGGCGGGATGGTCAAGGACAATAGTTGCGGCCCCGCTTTCCCCGAGACCGTGCTGGAGATACGCGATCTCGACGATCCTCATCGCGTGCTGGGCACCGGCGAGCGCGGCGAGGTGTGCGCGCGCGGGCCGCAGGTGATGCAGGGATATTGGAACCGGCCCGAGGACAACGAAAAGGTCTTCATCGACGGCGCGCTGCGCACCGGCGATGTCGGGTATCTGGATGAAGACGGCTATCTTTTTCTCGTGGACCGCATCAAGGACCTGATCCTGTGCGGGGGCTATAATGTGTACCCGCGCGTGATCGAGGATGCGCTTTACGAGCATCCGGCGGTGGCGGAGGCAGTGGTAATCGGGGTGCCGGACACATATCGCGGACAATCGCCCAAGGCCTTCGTCGCGCTGCGTGCGGGGATGAAGGCGGATGAGGCGGAATTATGCGCTTTCCTGAAGGACAGGCTCAACAAGATCGAAATGCCGAGCAGCATCGAACTGCGCGACAGCTTGCCCAAGACGATGATCGGCAAGCTTTCGAAAAAGGCGCTGGCCGACGAGGAAGCGGCGAGGCGCGCATCATGAACACGCGCCACAAGCCATCGGACGACCATTCCGCGCTCAAGGGGATCCAGGAGGTCGCCAAGGAACTTGGCCTCACGATGCGCGCGCTGCGTTTCTACGAGGACAAGGGGCTGATCACGCCCCAGCGCGTGGGCACGACCCGCATTTACGGGAAGCGCGAGGTGGCACGGCTGCGGCTGGTCCAGCGCGGCCGGCGGCTGGGCTTCACCGTACGCGAAATCCAGGAATTCCTGGACCTGTACGATGTCGACCCGGAACATGTGGAACAGATGCGCCGCTTCGTCCTGCGCGTGCGGGAACGGCTGGCGGAGCTGGAACAGCGCCGCGCCGCGATCGAGGAGACGATCGCCGAACTGACCAAGCTCGAACGCGAAACGCTCGAAAATCTCGAAAAGGCGGGCAAGTCGGCCTAGCCGGCCTTCGCCGCCGGCGCGCAATATTCGGCCTGCTTGGTGGGATCGCGCAGGATCGCGTCGATATAATAGTCCAGGTAGTCTCGGGCCTGTCGGCGCTCCTGCGCGTCACGGATGAGCGGGCCGGCATCATTGATCCATCCCTCGATGCAGGCACGTTTCGGCGCGGGGCTGCCGGCGCAGTCGAGCAGCCGGTCGAACGCCCGGCGATACAGGCTGAAATCGGCATGACGGAGGACCGGGCCGTGGCCGGGATAGAGCGTAGCGAAATCGGTGCGGTCGATAGTCTGCAGCGCCTGCCGCCAGCCCGCGGCGCAGGCGGTATCGAAGAAGGGCAAGGGCAGCACCACCAGATCGCCGGCGACGACGATACGTGCCCTGGGATCATAGACCCAGCTATCGCCTTCGGTCGCGGCGAACGGCGCCAGGCGCAGCTCTAGTGCGCGGCCGGCATAAGCAAGCCGGGTCGTGCCCGTCACTGGGACGTCGGGCAGCAGGTCGCGCCGATCGGAGATAGCTTCCACGCCGAGGCGAATGTCCGCTTTTTCGGCTTCGGGTAGGGACGGATCGGCAAGCTTCTTGCGGCCATTCTCCACCGAACGGGCGAGGAAATGGTCGAGCGCGCCGTAGATCGCCTTGCTCGTGTATATTCTGGCGGCCGGATAGACCGCGCGCAGCTCCTGGTTGCCGCCGCTATGATCGAGATGCCAGTGCGTGTTGACGATCGCGACGATCGGCTTGCCGCGGCTACGGGCTAACTCGAGGATCGCGTGCTGATGTTCCTTGTGGCGGCTGGTATCGACCACGATCAGCCCATGCGAGTCTTCGAAGATGACCGTGTTGCCATCTGGCTGACGGTCGGTCGGGAAGGCGCCCGGGATGAGCCTGACCGGAAAGGTTTCGGGCATCCGCGCGGCGCCGAGCAGCGCGAGGCCGAGAACCGCTCCGATCAGGCGTCGCATCACCTGGCGGGCTTGCGGAACTTCAGCGCGAACTGGCTGGTGTGCCCTCGGATCGACTTGTCGAACACGGGGATCGTCAACGGGTCGTTCGGGTTGAGCAGGACGTCGCTCTTGCCCGCATATTCGAAGCCTGCCGCCTTGGCCTCCTTGATCACGCTATCGGGATCGATGCGGTGGAGCGTGTTGGTATCGGCGGTGCCGTGCCCGGGCGCGCTCTTGTGGTCGATCACCACGAAGGTGCCGCCGGGCTTGAGCAGGCCATAGGCCATGCGCGCGAAGGCGGCTGTGCCCGGTGTGCCCATGAAGGGATCGCCATAATCATGGTAATTTTGCGAGGTCCAGACGAGGTCGAGGGGCTCGGGCGCGCTCAGCTGGACCGATGGCTGCACCTCCACAATCACGTTGGAATAATGCGGATCGGCCGCGATTGCCTTGAGCTTGGCGACGTCCCCCTTGGCGAGCTTGCCATAGGCTTCGGGCCAGACCGCATAGACCTTGCCTCTGGGGCCGACGATCTGGCTGAAGATGCGCGTCCAATAGCCATTGCCCGGAATCAGGTCGAGCACGCGTTGGCCGCTGCGCACGCCCGACAGGCCTACCAGCTCGGCGGGGTGGCGGCGGGCGTCGTCGTCCTTCTGAAAGGCACGGCCGGGATCGGCGAGCGCCTTTGCGACCTGGGCTGCGTTTGAGGCGGGCGCCGCGTGCAGGCAGGGGGCGCCCGCGGCGAGCAAGGCGACCGCAAGAGACGTAACGATCAGCTTTCGAGACATAGGTTTTCCTCCCGCTTGTTCGCGCGAGGCTTGCGCCCGCCCCGTGCGATCACGCAGTCAAGAAAAGCTAAAGAAAGCCTGATCCGGACCTAGAAGCTGCGGACGTGCGCACCGAAGTCGTGAACCGCCGCGATCGTCGTCGTGGCGAGATGGTCGGTCGGGCCCGCCGCCATCGCCGACCATAAAATCGTACCCTTGGCGGAATCGACCGCGGTCAGCGACAGGGTCGGCTGCCTGTTCCACAGTATCAACCTGGCGCTCAATCGGATGGGGCGCTGTCCGGAGGCCGCCTTGCCGGGTGCGTCCTGCGTGTCGGCGATCGCGCGGGTTTCCGCCGAAATGCGATGCGTGACCAGTTCGCTCAGTGCGCGGGCAAGCGGATCGTTGCGTGGGATGCCGGTAGCATTTTGCACCGGCTCGACAAGAATCGCGATGGGCTTTGCCGGGACGCGCAGCAGCAGAATTGCCGCGACTGCCAACAGCAATGCAGCCCCGGCGATCACGGGAAGCCTGCGGCGACGAGGCCGGGACAGGGCGTCGTCATTAGCTGCCTGCTCCGGATTGAGCCGGTAGCCGCGTTTGGCGACGGTGGCGATGTGACGAGGATCGCGCGCGTCGTCGCCCAGCGACCGGCGCAGATCCGCAATCACCACCGCGACGCTGTTGGGGCTGACGGCGCGGCTGTCCCATACCTCGGCCAGGATTTCGCCATGCGTCACTGTCTCGCCGCGACGCCGGCACAGAAGTTCCAACGTGCGCGCCGCGCGATGTTCCAGCCGGCGCTGGCCATCGGGGCCGACCAGGGCTGCGCCTGCGACATCGAATCGCCAGCCACCGATACGATGGTCTTCGCGTGTCGCCATGGCTCGCATCCTCCCGGAGCGAACCTATCCGACCGGCGCGGCCGCGCCAATTGTGCGATTTCGCGGCTATTTGCGTCGGTAGCGGAAGTACCAGACCTCATGACCCTTGCTGCGCGCTTTGGCTTCGTAGCGGGTCTCGGGCCAGTCTGCGGGGCGAACGAGGAAGTCCTGGGGATCCTGTGCCAGCCATTCGAAATAAGCATTCTGGCCCATCACCATCATCGCCCAGCGGCAATAAATCGGGTGGTCGGTGCCGAAGCGGAATTCGGCGCCTGGCTGGAGCTTGGCCGCGAGCAGGTCGATCGGCCCCTTGTTCATGAAGCGGCGCTTGGCATGGCGTGCCTTGGGCCAGGGGTCCGGGTGGAGCAGATAGGCGCGGTCGAGGCTTGCGTCAGGCAGGCGTTCGATCACGTCGAGCGCGTCGCCATTGTGGATGCGGACATTGTCGAGGCTTTCGCCATCGACATGCATCAGCAACCCTACCACGCCGTCAAGGAACGGCTCGCAGCCGATAAAGCCATGATCGGGGCGCATCTGCGCCTGCCCCGCAAGATGCTCGCCGCGGCCGAAGCCGATCTCCAGCTCGAGCGGGCGATCGTCGCCAAACAGGGCAGGGGCGTCGAGCGGCCCCTTCGCCGGTACCGCCAGTTCGGGCAGCAGGCGATCGGTCAGGGCCGCCTGGCCGGCGCGGAGCTTATGCCCGGTGCGGCGCCCGTAGAGGCGGCGGATGGTCGTAGGGTCGGACATGCACAAACCGTTCGTCGAACGTGCTTCGGCTTCGCTCAGCACGAACGGTGTATAGGGATCAGTGCTTCTCGGTCGACGTGCCCGAAACTGCCGGGGCGCCTTCGCCAGCGATATTGTGCTGCGGCTGCTTCGCGGCCTGCGCCTCGGTCTGGACCGGCACGTTCTTCGCCTTGGCGGCGTCGGCGCCGGTCGCCTCGGCGGCCGCCTTTTCCGGGCTCGCAGCGCCGGCGGCCGGAGCGGCGGGCAGCGGCAGCGGGTGATCGCCTTGCTTGTTCAGATACGCGATCACGTTGGCGCGATCCTGCGGATTGGACAGGCCCGCGAAGGTCATCTTGGTGCCGGGAGCATAGGCCTTCGGGCTGGTCAGCCAGGCATTGAGGCTGTCGAAATCCCACTTGCCGCCCTTGCTCTTGAGCGCGTCGGAGAAAGCGAAGCCGGCGCGGCCGGTTGCGGCCGGTTCGCCCACGACGCCATAGAGATTGGGGCCGAGCGCGTTGGCGCCGCCCTTGTCGGCATTGTGGCAGGCGGCGCACTTCTTGAAGACGTCTTCGCCTTTGGCGGCGTCGGCCTGGCTCATATAGAAAGCGAAGGGCTTTTCGGCAGCGGCGGCGGCGCCGCCTTCCTGTTCGACGCCCTGGACTTCATAGCCCATCTTTTCGGGGCGTTCGCTCTTGAAATGCTCGCCGGTGACGATGGTCAGGCCCAGACCGACAATGCCGGCAAACAACACCCAGCCAGCAATCGTGTTCGTGCGATCGTTCATGCCCCTGCCTGACCCTTAAAGCTTAGCGATATACCCGCCGCGCGGGATTTGCCGGTTCCTTAGTGGGCACGGGCGCGCGCCGCAAGCGGTTGCGGGCGAAGCCTGCAGCCTCTATCCGCCGCCGCCGACATGGAGAGCTATCCCGCACCCGCGCGCGCCTTGGTTGCCGCAATGACCGAGGCTGCCGCCGAGCATCCCGAACGTGCCGTCGCGATTCAGGGCGCGCCTGGCTGCAATTCGCATATCGCCGCTTTGGAGGCGTCTCCCGACGCATTGCCTCTGCCCTGTTTCAGCTTCGAGGATGCGCTCGACGCGGTGAAGGAGGGCAAGGCGCGGCGCGCGCTGATCCCGATCGAGAACAGCCTGCATGGCCGCGTCGCCGACATCCATTTCCTCCTCCCCGAATCCGGCCTGTCGATCACCGGCGAGCATTTCATGCCGATCCGTTACTGGCTGATGGGTCTTCCGGGGGGAACGATCACCGACGCAATGAGCCATCCGCAGGCGCTGGGCCAATGCCGGCATTGGCTGCGCGCGCACGGGCTCAAGCCCGTACCCTATACCGATACGGCGGGCGCGGCTGCGATGGTGGCGGAGCTTCAGGACAGCGCGATCGGCGCGATTGCGCCGCGGCTTGCGGCGGATCTTTATGGGCTGGAGCTGATTGCCGACCGGCTCGAGGACAGCGACGATAATACGACGCGCTTCGTCATGCTCGAACAGGAGGCGACGAGGGCGCCGGTGGACGGACCGCGCATGACCAGCTTCGTATTCGAAGTGAAGAATGTTCCCGCCGCGCTCTACAAGGCGCTCGGCGGCTTCGCGACCAATGGCGTCAACATGACCAAGCTCGAAAGCTATCAGCGGGGCGCAAGCTTCGCCGCGACCGCTTTCTATTGCGATGTCGAGGGTGGACCCGAGGACGCCAATCTCGCGCGCGCGCTGGAAGAGCTCGAGTTTCATACCAAGAGCCACCGCATCTTGGGGACGTACCCGCAAGCGCGGGCGCGCGGCTGATCCCAGAACCTGACTCGGATCGCCGCATTGGTGCGTGAGCACCCTTGCCAAGCCCGCGCCCGCCTTTATCCCAAGTGCATCCCATGAAGTGGCTTCGTCTTCTCCTCGACCGTACGGCCGTCCTGTTCCTTGGCGTCGCGGCCGGGGTGGCAATCGGCTACGCCTTCGGCACCGGCAACGAAAAGAAAGAGGCGGTGAGCCTCGCCCCGGAAGCCGCCCCGGTGGTAGCGCCGCGCACGATAGCGCCGCCGCCACCGGGCGGCGCGGCCGCGCCCGACGCTGCGACGCCCAAGGGCACGGTGGCCGAGCCGGCCGACGGCATGACGCCCTATACCGACCAGCCAACCGCACAGATCGCCGAGAAGGTGAAGCAGGGCGGCCAGGTGCATGTCGGCGTGTTCGGTGACAGTTTCGGCGATGGCGTCTACAGCGCGCTCTATCGCCTGTTGCCGGCCAAAGCGGGCTTCCGGGTCGACAAATATTCGCAGCCGTCGACCGGCTTCACCCGCTACCGGCGCCTCGACCTGGAACAGCATGACGACCAGCAGATCGACGGCCAGCCGCTCGACGTGGCGGTCATCTCGTTCGGCGCCAATGATGCGCAGGGCGTATGCGACAACGGCCATTGCGGCACGCTGATGGGGCCGTTCTGGCAGCGCGTGATCTCCGCGCGCGTCGAATCCTATGTCGCGATGCTGCGGCGGCATGGCGCGCAGGTCTATTGGGTCGGGCTGCCCGTGATGCGCGATCCGGGTTTCGACGCCGACGCCCGCGCGATGGACGAATTCTATCGCGGGCTGATGGCGCGCATAGGCGTGCCCTATGTCGATATCCGTCCGCTTACGACCGATGCCGCAGGCCAGTACCAGGCTTATTATCAGGACAAGGATGGGACGCCCAAGCTGTTGCGTGCGGGCGACGGCATTCACATGTCGATGAACGGCTATATCCGCGTCACCAAGGGGTTGGCCGGCCGCATCCTTGCCAGCGTGGAAGCTGCCAGATCCGGCGGACGGAGCGTTCGAGCGCCTGTCAGCACCGACAGCCCGTCCCTTGCGAAGCCGGTCGATAACGGCAGTTCCATAATCGAGCGCAAGGCCCCGGTCACTCGGCGTGCGCCGCGTCCGCGTCCAGATGCCCTGCCGCCCACGACCATTCCCGACGCGAGCATCGGCGAGGGAACGGAGACCAATCGGACCGACGACCAATGATAGCGCTGGCTGCCCTTGCCGCGGCGGTCATGCCGACGAACGGTTTGGCCCAGGGCGAGACGCTGCGGCCATTCTTCGCCAAGCTGGTGCATGCCAATACGCGTCGCGTTCATATCCTTCAGATCGGCGATAGCCACACCGCGGGCGACGCGATCACGAGCGCCTGGCGAGACCTTCTCCAGCAGAAATATGGCTCGGCTGGGCGCGGTGTGCTGGCGCCCGGGCGACCCTATGACGGCTACATCACGCATGGCGTAACGGTGACGATGTCGCCGGGCTGGAAGATTTCGAGCGATTTCGGCGCGACCTGGTCGATGCCGTCGCCCCCGCTGGGGTTGAGCGCCTTCACACTGACCAGCCAGGCTGAGGGCGCGAGCATGGCGCTGCTCGCCGATCCGCAGGAGGCATTCGACCGCTTCACAGTCTGTGCGATCGTGAAACCCGGCGCGGGTAGCCTGACGATGCATGCGGGCAGTGAAACCGCAACCTTCAACCTCGCGTCTGCGACCGAGCGGCCGGAATGCCGATCAATGAAGCTTGCGCAGCCCGCGACGACGGCGGACCTGAGTGTGGCTGGCGGGCCGGCAACGCTCACCTCCTGGGCGACCTTCAAGGAGGGAGGAGGGGTGTCGCTCTCCAATCTCGGCGTGGTCGGGTCGCAGCTGATCCACTGGGCACGCACCGACGATGCGGTGCTGACCGAAGAATTGACGAACTACCGCCCCGATCTGATCGTGCTTGCCTTCGGCACCAACGAGGGCTTCTCGCCGCGCGTGAACGACTTCGAATATGAGGTCACGTTGCGTGCGCAGATTGGGCGGATCCGCCGGCTGGCGGGCAATGTCCCGATCCTGCTGCTGGGCGCGCCCGATGCGCTCAGCCGCCGCGTGGAGATGCGCGCCAATACGACTGGTGGAGAGCCTTCGCCCGATTGCGGCGCGCCGATAGCGCAGCCTGCGCAGACGGAGCCGGGCGTGATCGACACGATCATGACGCGCCTTCGCAACAGTATCGGCATGGCACCGAGCGAGCCCGCGTCCCAGCCTGCCCCAGCGCCGGCACCGTCCGCACCCGTCGCGACGGGAACAAGCCGGGGCTCGCTTTTCCCGCCTGCCGGTCTGAAGCTGGTGCGCGACGTGCAACGCCGGGTCGCTGCGCAGCTCAACGTCGCCTTCTGGGATTGGGAGAGGCGGCTGGGCGGGCGCTGCTATGCCGACGCCTGGGTCCATGCGAGCCCGCCGCTAATGCGGGGCGACTATGTCCATTATACCAGCGCGGGCGGCAAGGAGGTCGCGCAGCGGCTCCAGGACGATCTCGACCGGGCGATGGCGCGGTGACGACTATCCGCCGGGGCGGCGGCTGAGGCATGCTGTTCCCCACGCTTACATTCGGGCTGTTCTTTCTGGTCGTGTTCACGCTTGTGTGGGCGGCGAGCGGATCGAACGAATGGCGCAAGATCCTGCTGCTGGTCGCGAGCTGGGTATTTTACGGCGCGTGGGATTGGCGTTTCGTGGCGCTGCTGATCGGATCGGCCCTCCTCAATTGGGGCGCGGCCGAGCTCATCTGGTACAATCGCGACGCGCCGGCGGGGCGGCGTCGCGCGATCATGATCGCCGGAGTGATCGGCAATCTCGCGATCCTGGGATTCTTCAAATATTACGGCTTCTTCGTCGAACAGCTTGGCGACATCCTGCATGCGGCGGGCTATGCGCGCGATCTGCCGCTGATGCAGGTGGTGCTGCCGGTCGGCATATCCTTCTTCACCTTCCAGGGCATGTCCTATCTGGCCGACGTCCATGCGGAGCGGCTGGCGCCGGCGAAGCTGCTCGATGTCACCTTGCTCATGTCCTTCTTCCCGCATCTGGTGGCGGGACCGATCGTGCGCGGATCCGACCTGCTGCCCCAGTTCGAGGAAAGCCCGCAACTGACGCGCGACATGGCGAGCATGGGCCTGGTGCTGATCGTCTGGGGGCTGTTCAAGAAAGCGGTGGTCGCCTCGGAGCTCTCGACCGGGCTGGTCGATCCGGTCTTCTTCGATCCCGCGGCGCATTCGCGGCTCGACCTGATCGCTGCCGCTTACGGTTATGCGGTCCAGATCTACTGCGATTTTTCGGCCTATAGCGACATGGCGATCGGGATCGCGGCGCTGCTGGGCTACAAATTCCCGCTCAATTTCAATCAGCCCTATCGCGCGGCGTCGCTGCAGGACTTCTGGCGGCGCTGGCACATCAGCCTGTCGAGCTGGTTGCGCGACTATCTCTATATCGGCGCGCTCGGCGGCAGCCGGAAGGGTTTCGCGCGCCAATGCCTCAACCTGATGCTGACGATGCTGCTGGGCGGCCTGTGGCACGGCGCCAAATGGACCTTCGTGATCTGGGGCGGGCTGCATGGTGGGGTGCTCGCGCTCGAGCGCATCTGGGATCGGATCCGCCCGGAAGGATTCCCACGTCTGCCGAACTTGCTGGGCATGCTGATCACCTTCCACGTCGTGCTGGTCGGCTGGATCTTTTTCCGTGCCGAAAGCTTCGATGCGGCGATCGCCTATCTCAAGGGGATCGGCACGGCGGGGGTGGCGAGCGATGTGCTGACGCCGCTCGGATGTGCCCTGATCCTGTTCGGCATGACGATCCATTTCACCCCCGCCAATCTGGGACAGAGGCTGGCGCTGCAGGTCCGCTTGCTGCCGGCCTGGGCGCTCGGCCTCGTGGTCGGGATCGCGATTTTGATCGTCGATGCCATGCGTTTCGAAGGGGTTGCGCCCTTCATTTATTATCAATTCTAGGGAGACAGGGGTGCCGCTGGATACGCCATCGCCGATCGACCTGCCGGAGCCGGAGCTGGAAGAGAGCGGGCTGGGCTGGACGTTCGGCGCGATCCTGATCGCGAGCCTTTTCCTGCTCTTCGCCAACGCGTCATCGTTGCGCGCCTGGATAGACGATCTGCCGCCGAGCGAGGCGCAGCAGCAAGCCGCCGAATATGCCGACCGGTGGGTCGAGACGACTGAAGGATTCGGTATCGGCCTGCCGCACAAGGCGATGCACGATCAATGGAAGCGGGCCGAGGAGGCGCGCTTTCCCGGATCGCACCGACAGGACGAGGCTGGCGAGGGCGCCGATCAATAGAGGCGGATCCGGGCCGTCATGCCAGCGAAAGCTGGCGCCCATCTCCTCCTCGCCGCGCCAAGCGGGTTGGACGGGAGATGGACCCCAGCTTTCGCCGGGGTGACGGCGATGAGGCGCTGTCTAGCCGCTATTAGCGGTAGAAGATGTGGGCGCCGACGGTCGCGACACGCTCGCGCGTGCGGAAGAAGGCGTTTGCGGGCGCGTAAGAGGCCCGGAAGTACATGGCGCCGGGCGCAACCGGCTGCGTATTGCCCGCGAGGACGTCATGCGCGACCTCGACCGCTTCCTGCCAGCCGTCGCTGTCCTTGCGCGGGTGGAAGCTGGCGATGCGGAAATATTGGCCCTTCTGGTTGACGACTTCGCAGATCGAGCCACCGAAGCGGCCACCTGCCTTGAGGCGGTTCACCAAGGTCTGGGCGACGGCGACCTTGCCTTCGCGCGGCTGGTTCGCGGCCTCGTGGAGCACGACTTTGGCCATGCATTCCACCGATTTGGCATCGACGGAGGCGGTCGTTTGAGCGGCGCTGTCGCCATCATCGGTCGTCTGCGCGAGCTGAACTTGCGCGGGAGGAGCCGGTGCGGGTGTCGGCGCGGTTGCGCTCAGGTCATAGGCGAGGAGAGGCGTAGCAGCGACATATTCGGCCGCCGAGCTGCCCGAGGAGGGCAGGGCAAAAGACAACAGGGCAAGGCCAAGGCCTGCTCCGGAAGCAAGCGTGAGAGGACGCTTGTGGAACATTCAAAACTCTTACGCATGCGCAAAACCGCCCACCGTCGCGAACACTATGCGACGGCTGCGAATTTAACGTCTTGTCGGCAGGACGAGGGTAACGCGTGCCCTTGCGACCAAATGTTGTCGCGCATGTCGGGGTTTCGCGTCGCAGCGTCAACGAAACCACGATGAATCGTTTCGTCGATAGGACGATTGGAGGAAATGAGGGTTAAAATGCCGTGTTCCGGCCGCATCGCTTCACCACGAATCTTCTCGATGCGGGAGCGATTCTTTCCCGTTCGCCGTCCATTTGGGGCATGACGTTAACCGTATCGATCGCAGGCGCGATTCGGTGGGAGGCAAGGGGTGGAAGAGCGTCCGAGTACGTCCTTCTTACAGGCCATGATGTCGGGCCGGGCAGCCGAGGCGCTGCGCCGGGACCGGCTGCTTGCCGCGATCGCGCTGTTCTGCGGAATCGGTATCGCGATCGCCTTGCCCTTCGCGCTTCAGGCCGGTGCTGCCTTCTTCCTGCCGGTCACCGCCGCGCTGGTGATCGCGATCGCGCTGGTCCCCATGCTCGAATGGTTCGAACGGCGCCGCGTGCCGTCCGCGCTCGCCTCTTTCCTGTGCATCGCGGTGTTCCTGGTCGTCGCCAATGCGGCGGTGGCTGCCATCATCGTCCCGGCCTCGGGATGGTTCGCGTTGTTGCCCGAACGGGTGATCCGCATCCGCCACAATCTGCGGCCGCTGCTCGATATCTATAACAGCCTCGACCGCTTCGTCAGCAACACGCAGGCGACGTTCATGGGCAAATCCGGCCACCAGCTGGTGGTTTCGCTGGGCAAGCCGTCGTCGCTGCTGGACGTAGTGGCGAGCTCGGCACCGGTCGCGATTCTGCAGATGTTCTTTGCGGTGCTGGTCGTCTTCTTCTTCCTGTCGGGCTGGACGCGGATGCGCCGCCAGACGATCACCAGCCGGGGCAGCTTTACCAGCGCGCTGACGACCGCGCGCGTGATCCAGGAGATGGTCGACGCGACCTCTGCCTATCTGGCCACGATCACGCTGATCAATATCAGTCTGGGCCTGCTGGTCGCGGGCGCCTTCTGGCTGATCGGATTGCCCGATCCGCTGATGTGGGGCGGGATCGTCGCGCTTTCCAATTACATGCCTTATCTGGGGCCGATCATGGCATCGCTGCTGCTCGCGCTGGGCGGGCTGATGGTGTTTCGCGATGCCTGGTATGCGACACTGCCGGTCGCGACCTTCATCTGCTGCCACCTGATCGAATCCAACCTGATCACACCGGCCCTGGTCGGGCGCAGGCTGACGATCAATCCGCTTTTGATCCTGGTCTCGCTCAGCTTCTGGGGTTGGGTCTGGGGACCGGTCGGCGCCTTGCTGGCGGTGCCGATCCTGATCATCGTCAAGACCGTGCTCGACGCAGCGGGCAAGCCGGACATCGCGGGCTTCCTGTTCGAGGAAGGGACGCTCACCAGCCCCGTTTCCGAGACTCCGTCGCCCGGTCCGGCGGACGCGCCCGAGACCTGACAATCGGCGCGTTAAAAAAAGCCGGAACCGGCGGGTTTCAGGCGTTGACAGCCCCGGCGACCCTCTCTAGTCGGCGCGTCTCCGCAAGGGAAAGCCTACGCGGGTGTAGCTCAGTTGGTTAGAGCGCCGGCCTGTCACGCCGGAGGTCGCGGGTTCGAGCCCCGTCACTCGCGCCACCTTCCAGGATGCAGAATGTCCCGGATCGGATGGTGCCTTGCGATGCTTTCCTTCATCGCCGCCGAGCCCGCCCTCGCGTGGGGCAGGCAGGGCCATATGGCGACCGGGCTGATTGCCTATGACCGGCTTGCCGCGCGCGATCCTTCCGCCATTGCCGCCATCGACGCGCTGCTTGCTCAGCATCCGGACCATGCCCGCTTCGAGTCGGCGCTGACCGAGCTGGAGGGCGAGGAGCGTGAGCGGCATCTGTTCGCGCTGATCGCCCGCTGGCCGGACGATATCCGTGCTACGAAATGGAACCACACGCACTGGCACCACCAATTGCGCGTGGTGGTGGGGTGGAAGGCGTTCCATGGGCTGCGGCCGGGCGAGGCGGATCATGCCTTCCGCCACAATCTCAGGATACTGCGCAATGAGAAGGCCTCCGCGGCCGATCGTACGATCGCGCTCTGTTGGATCTTTCACATTGTGGGGGACATGCACCAGCCGCTCCATGCCGGACATCGCCAGGATGACCATTTCCCGCTGACCGACTTCGCAGGCTCCAAGGGCTGGGTCCGCAAGTCGGCGGACTCCGCCCCGGAAACATTCCACTATTTCTGGGACATGGCGGCCGATCGCGCGGACGACGATTTTGCCGGCGCGGCGTCGATCGCTGCCACGGTTTCGCACGATCCTCCAGAGACGGAATTGGCGCCCGCGGATTTCGTGGCGGCTTATTATGGCTGGGTGAAGGAAAGCGAACAGCTTGCCGCCGACAGCGCCTACCCGGCGGCGATGGAGGCGGAGGCGAGGCGTCCGGAAAAGGCCGGAATCCTTTCTGCCGACTATATTCTGCAGGCGCGGAGTATCGCGGAGAAACGGATCGGGCAGGCGGGAGAGCGGCTCGCAGATCTGCTCGCCGCTCTTTTTCCTCCGGCTTAGGCCACGACCACCTTGTTGCGGCCGCTGCGCTTGGCTTCGTAGAGCGCGACGTCGGCGCGCTTGAGCATCGACGAGGTGACCTCGTCATCGTCGCAGCTGAGCTCGGCAATGCCGGCCGAGAAGGTGAGGCGGCCCAGCGTCTGGCCGGTCGCGTTGATCTTGAGGTCGCGCGCGCCGATCGCCGCGCGGATGCGGTCGATCTCCAGGCCGGCCTGCTTGGCGGTCGAGCCTTCGAACAGCACGACGAATTCTTCGCCGCCGTAGCGCGCCGCGAACAGGCGCTCGCCGCCGTCCTTGGCCAGGCTGGTGGCGACGAACTTGATCACCTCGTCGCCGATCTGGTGGCCGAACTTGTCGTTGAAATTCTTGAAATGATCGATGTCGCAGATCGCGATCGCGAACGGACGGCCCGTCTCACGCGCGGTTTCGACCGCCGCGGCAAGCCGCGTGTCGAGCGCGCGGCGGTTGGGAAGGCCGGTCAGCGCGTCGTGGTTGGCGGCGTCCTGCGCATCCGCGAGGCTGTCGCGCAGCGTACGGATTTCCTCGCAGGCGATGCGAAGCTGTTCCTCGACCCCGCGCGTGCGGTCGATCATCGAATGGGTCAGGCCCATCAACGTGCCGACGACAGTGGCCGGGGCAACGCCCGCTTCGAGCTCGGCGACGTTCGTGGCGAGCGCCTCGCCATAATCGGCGGCGGCTTCGCGCGAAATGGAAACTATCTCGCTGACTTCGGTAAGCCGCGCCTGGGCATCGGCGACCATTACCTGGAGATCGGAAGCGGAGAGTTCGACCGAACGTTCGGCGATCATCGCGGCGGCGGATGCAGCCGAAAGCCCGCCCTGCTGCATCGCGCGCTCGACCGAGCCGTTGAAGGCGCGGTCCTGTGCGGTCAGGTATCGATGCGCCATGGCATAGTTGGTCGGCGTCGGCTCGAGACGGTTGTCGAGCAGGACACGGGCGATACCGTCGTAAAGACGCCGCCAAGGATCTTCGCAGGCTACTTCGCTCATGGCGAGGTGTCTTAGAGAAGAGGTGTTAATGAAACACCCAACAATCGTAACTTTGTTTCAGCGCGCTGGCTATTTTCTCCAGCGGCCGTGTTCCATCCAGAAAAGCAACGGCTTAAGCGGCGCGATCCACATGATTCCGGCCACGCAATAAATAAAAGCCTGCAATGGCCAGGGCAGCCGGGCGATCATTTGCGCCTGGCTGCTAACCAATCCTGCCCAGAAGAGGATCAGCAGCAGGATCAGCCCCATGCCCGCGGGCTTGCGCCAGGTCGGCTTCATATCGCGATGAACTCCTTTTCGGTCGCGACCGCGTGCAGCGCCACGTCCCATGGGTCACGGGGAACCTGGTCGATTTCCTGCATCGCCCAGGCAAACCCGATGCGGTGCGCGCCAGGATAACGCTGGAAGGCGCGATCATAATGACCCGCGCCGTAGCCAATCCGGCCACCCTTGCGATCGAAGCCGGTGAGCGGCGTGACGATAAGATCGGGTGCGCACTCGGGCGCCGAGGACAAAGGCTGGCGCAGATTCATTGGTCCACGGTCGATCGCGTCGCCGGGTGCCCAGGCAAGAAAGCGCATCGTGCTTCGGTCGATCAGGGTCGGCAGCGCGGTGCCGTGTCCGCGCGCGTGGAGTATGTGGAGCAAGGGGTCGGGATCGAGTTCGTCGTGCATCGCCAGATAGAGCGATACGGTCGCGCCGGCCGGGATATGCGGCAGCAGCAGCAAGGCAGCCGCCCGGGCCGCTGCCTCGGCCGCTTGCGCGCCGATTGCGGTGACATGCGCCGCGCGTCGCGCGCGCAATTCCGCGCGCAACGCAGTCTTGGCGGGATCGGGGGAGGGTGGTGGGACCGCCATGGCCGTTTTCCTGAAATCCACTGACGCCGAGAACGTCAGGTGGGAACCATGTGCACCGGGCCAGGGCCCGGACAGGGACAGCTCCCGTGGATGATGAATCGCCTCAGGGATGTTCGTGGATCGTACCGGGCAGTTCCCACCGCCCGCTTATCTAGGAGCTCGGAACCCCATGCTCAAGGCGTTCGGCGAGCGATTCGATCCGGCCGGCCAATTGTTCGAGCGTGCGCGCCAGCGCGGCCTTGCCTGGGTCGGGCGCGCCCGCCCGCAGATCGCTCAGCTCGTCGGCAAGCAGGAGACCCGCCAGAAGCAGCTGGCGTGCCTCATTGGCGCTGCCTACCACCTGCTCCGCCTCGCGTGCTTTCGAATCGAGCATGCCGGCGAGCATCTCCAGCCGCGCTTCCTGGCCGTCCGGGCAGGCGAGGTCGTAGCTGCGATTGCCGACATTCAGCTTTACCTGCGCCATCAGCGCTGCTCCTCATGCCCGATTAGGTTGTCGAGCCTGGAGATCGTTTCCTGAACGCGTGCGCGCAAAGTCTCATGTCGCTCTTCGAGCAGGGCATAAGCTTCGGCGACGCCATTCCCGGCGGATTCGCGCGCCCCGGCGGCGCGTTCGATGCGGCCGAGCGCGCGCTCCAGCCGGACCATTGCAGAGTTGAGAGCCTCTTCCGACATAAAGCGAGCATTAGGGTGCCGGCCCGGGACTGGCAACGGCTCTGATCGCAGCTCCGCCACGGCTGGTGGGACGCGACTCGGGCTATTGCCGGGCCTAGATTATATGCATGCCCCCGGGGCCGGGGCGCGGTTGACGGTTGGAGCCGCACCCGACAAAGGGAGCGCGCGCTTCATCCAGCATATTCCACGAAGGAGCTTTCGACATGGCGGTACGGGTTGCGATCAACGGCTTTGGACGCATTGGCCGGCTGGTCGCCCGCGCGATCCTCTCCCGTCCGGATTGCGGGCTGGAGCTGGTGGCGATCAACGATCTGGCGGATGCGCCGTCCAATGCGCTGCTGTTCAAGCGCGACAGCGTGCACGGCACCTGGAATGGCGACGTCCATGCCGACGGCAACGATCTGATCATCGACGGCAAGCGGATCAAGGTCACCGCCGAGCGGGATCCGGCCAAGCTTCCGCATGCCGCAGACAAGATCGACATCGCGCTGGAATGCACCGGCTTCTTCACCGACCGCGAGAGTGCGGGCAAGCATCTGGAAGCAGGTGCCAAGAAGGTGCTGGTCTCGGCACCCGCCAAGGGCGTCGACCTGACGGTTGTCTTCGGCGTCAATCATGACAAGCTGACCGCCGATCACAAGATCGTGTCGAACGCATCCTGCACCACCAACTGCCTGGCGCCGATCGCCAAGGTGCTGAACGACGCGATCGGGATCGAGCGCGGACTGATGACGACGGTCCACAGCTATACCAACGATCAGAAGATCCTGGACCAGATCCACAAGGATATGCGCCGCGCGCGTGCCGCCGCCATGTCGATGATCCCGACCACCACGGGCGCCGCCCGTGCGGTGGGCGAGGTCCTCCCCGAGCTCAAGGGGCGTCTCGACGGCTCGGCGATCCGCGTGCCGACCCCCAACGTCTCGGTCGTCGACCTCACCTTCCAGCCCAAGAAGGACACGACTGTCGAGGAAGTGAACGGCGCGCTCAAGGCGGCGTCGGAGAGCGGCCCGCTCAAGGGCATCCTCCAGTACGTCACCGACCCGCTCGTCTCGATCGACTTCAATGGCGATCAGCATAGTTCGTCGGTCGACAGCCTCGAAACCGCCGTGCTCGAAGGCAAGCTCGTGCGCGTGCTGAGCTGGTACGACAATGAATGGGGCTTCTCGAACCGGATGGTCGATACCGCCGGTGCGATGGGCAAGTTTCTCTAAGGGCTGAGTGTGGGGCGTCTCCTCGGCATTGCGCGGCATGGCAGGCCGCGCGGAACGATGGAGACGCTCGACCATGCGCAGGTCACGGTCGAGGAAGGCATCCACGGGGATTTCCGGGGTGGCCTGAAGCCGGGGCGCAACAAACGCCAGGTAACGCTGATGGCCGCCGAGGGCTGGCGCGACGCGTTGCGCGAGCTGGACGCCGCGGTGTCGTGGGAACAACGCCGCGTCAATCTGCTAGTCGAGGGTCTGGCGCTGGAAGCCAGCGAGGGCGCGCGGATCCTGTTCGATTCGGGGCTGGTGCTTGAAGTAACCGGCGAATGCGATCCGTGCAGCCGCATGGAAGAGGTCACGCCCGGGCTTAAGGCGGTGCTCCTGCCGCATTGGCGCGGCGGGGTGACGACCAAGGTAATCGAAAGCGGCCCGATCCGGGTCGGCGACAATGTGAGGATCGAGCGGTGAGCTTCAAGACGCTGGACGACATGGGTGATGTCTCGGGCAAGCGTGTGTTGGTGCGCGAGGATCTGAACGTGCCGATGGACGGCGCGCGCGTCACCGACGATACCCGCCTGCGCGCGGCTGCGCCCACGATCGCCGAGCTTGCCGACAAGGGGGCGATCGTCCTCGTCCTCGCCCATTTCGGCCGGCCCAAGGGTGAGCGCAATCCGGACATGAGCCTTGCGCTGGTCACCAAACCGCTAAGTGAGGTGCTCGGCCGTGAAGTCCGCTTCATCGATGATTGCGCAGGCGAAGCGGCCGAGCGCGCAATCGCCGATCTCCTGCCCGGCGATGTCGCCATCCTCGAGAATACCCGCTTCCACAAAGGCGAGGAACAGAACGAGCCTGAACTCGCGAACGCGATGGCTCGTCTCGGCGACCTGTACGTCAACGACGCTTTCTCCGCCGCGCACCGTGCGCATGCCTCGACCGAGGGGCTGGCGCACATCCTGCCCGCCTTTGCCGGGCGATCGATGCAGGCCGAGCTCGAGGCGCTCGAAAGGGCGCTGGGCAAGCCCGAACATCCGGTTGCCGCAGTGGTCGGAGGTGCGAAAGTCTCGACCAAGCTCGACGTGCTCAAGAACCTGGTGTCGAAAGTCGATCATCTGATCATCGGCGGCGGCATGGCCAATACATTCCTGGCCGCGCGCGGCGTCGATGTCGGGAAGTCGCTCTGCGAGCATGATCTGAAGGATACGGTGCTCGAGATACTGGATGCCGCGGATAAGGCCGATTGCACAGTCCATCTGCCCTACGACGTGGTGGTGGCGAAGGAATTCCGCGCCGACCCACCGACGCGCACCGTCAACGTGCACGAGGTTGCCGCCGACGAGATGATCCTGGACGTTGGGCCGGCCGCGGTCGAGGCTTTGGGCGACGCGCTCAAGACATGCCGCACGCTCGTATGGAACGGTCCGCTCGGCGCATTCGAGATACACCCCTTCGATGCCGCCACGGTGGCGCTGGCCCGTACCGCAGCCGCGCTGACCCAGTCCGGTGGCCTGATCTCGGTCGCGGGCGGCGGGGATACGGTCGCCGCGCTCAACCATGCGGGGGTTGCCGCGAGCTTCAGTTTCGTTTCGACCGCGGGCGGCGCGTTCCTTGAATGGATGGAAGGAAAGGCGCTTCCGGGCGTCGCCGCGCTCGGGTGAACTGCGTCGCGTGTCGTCCAATTATTGTGCGATGCAATAAATTCACTTCACAATTGTGAAGCTTTGCCACATTTTTGCGCTGCACAATTGGGAGCGCGATCATGGCGAAGCATGTGCGAACTGTGGGTGTCTTGATTGCGGCGGGTGTGTTCGCCGCATCGCCGGCCGGGGCCGTAAAGGATTTTTCGCCCAAGACGCTGGGCAAGGGCACGGGCACCGTCGTTCTCTATGGCTCGCCGCATGGCGTCGACAACAAGCCGATCAACGGGCGGCGGGTTACAGGCAATCAGGGCAAGACCGCCGTCTCATCGGTGCCGGAGCCGAGGAGATGGCTGCTGATGCTGGTCGGCTTCGGTTTGCTCGGCGCGGTCAGCCGTCGAAGCGCGCCGCACCCGCTGAGCGATGAGTTGGGGCTTTAACGAGGCAAAATTTGCGGCGTTGCAGCGTCAACAAGCCATAGCTGCTAAACATGCAATTGCTAACCGAGGTTAACCAGTCCATTCTGCGACGCAACAAAGATTGAGCGGGGCTTTTGCCGGGGGGGAACTCGGTAAGGGGTACACGCGATGTTGCATAAGCGGACGATGCGGTTTTTAACCGCGCTTGCCGCCCTGTTTGGTCTGGCGGCGATTGCCGCTCCGGCCGCGGCGGTGGATTTCAAATTTTCGGGAACCTGCATCGATTGCACGGGCACGGGCACGGGCACGCTCGTCCTGAAAAACTACACGCTGGGTAGTACGCTCACATCGGCGAACTTCGTCAGCTTCAGCTACACCTCCAACCTCCTCAGCTACTCGCTGAACAGTGTCGATGACCTGACGGGCAGCCTGACGGCCGCGACGGGGCCCGCCTTCGTGGTCTTCCACGGTGGCGGCTATACCTTCGACTCCTTGGTCGCGGGGCCGTTTTCGCCTTGGTGCACCGGCACCACCGGTGCCTGCTCCTCCGACTTCGGTCTGTTCAGCAGCTGGTCGCTGGCTGCCGGTTCGGTTCCGGAACCGGCGATGTGGGGCGTGATGGTGCTTGGCTTCGGTCTGCTCGGCGCCAGCATGCGGCGTCCGCGCCGTACCGGCCTGCTCACTGCCTGATCTACCTTTTTGGGACCGGTCCTTCGGGCCGGTCCCATCCTGGTAGCGCAACCCGCATTGTCGCATGTGAAATCGGGGGTTAAGCGCGTCCTCATTGCCGGTGGGGGTCCAACCGATTCAACACGTGCAGGAGGATGGATGTCCGATTCCCAGATGATGACCCAGATGCGGGATAAGCATGGCTTCATCGCCGCGCTCGACCAGAGCGGCGGATCTACCCCCAAGGCACTCGCGGCTTACGGAATTCCGGAAGACAGTTATTCGGGCGAAGCTGCGATGTTCCAGCTGGTTCATGAAATGCGCGTGCGCATCATGACCGCGCCCAGCTTCAATGGCGACAAGGTGCTCGCCGCGATCCTGTTCGAAAAGACGATGGACGGCGAAGCGCAGGGCCAACCCGTTCCGGCCTATTTGTGGAAGGAAAGGGGGGTGGTGCCCTTTCTCAAGGTCGACAAGGGCCTGGAGGCGGAAAGAGACGGCGTCCAGCTAATGAAACCGATCACGGGCCTCGACGAGCTGCTCGAGCGCGCCGCAGGGCTGGGCGTCTTCGGGACCAAGATGCGTTCGGTGGTCAACCTGGCTTCGCCGAGCGGCATAGCCGCGATCGCGGAGCAGCAATTCACGATTGGCGAGCAGATCGCCGCCCACGGGCTGGTGCCGATCCTCGAACCGGAGGTCTTGCTCAAGAGCGCGGAACGGGCGGCGGCAGAGGAGCTCCTGCTTGGGGAACTCAAAAAAGGCCTCGACGCGCTGCCCGCGCACCGGAACGTGATGCTCAAGCTCAGCATTCCGCTGAAACCCGATCTGTATGCCCCGCTGATGGCGCATCCCCGCGTCGTGAGGGTGGTGGCGCTTTCAGGGGGCTATTCGCGCGACGAGGCCTGCGCCGAACTTGCGAAGAATCACGGGATGATCGCCAGCTTCTCGCGCGCGCTGGTCGAGGATTTGCGCGACCAGATGAGCGATACCGAGTTCGACGCCGCGCTGGGGGCGGCGATCGAGCAGATCTATCGGGCATCGACGGTCAAGGTCTGAGCCGCTTCGGCAGGCGGCGCCTTACCGCATTGCCTGGCGCACCATCGCCTTGAGCGTCAGCGCATCCTGAATGGCGTGGGCTTCGGGATCGTTGTTGAAATAGGCCCAGACGGTGCGCCCGGCACGGGCCTGCTCGCGCATCCAGTCGGTCCATCCGAGCAGGATTTCGTCCGCGTACCGGCCCCAATATTTGCTGATGCCGCCATGGAAGCGGACATAGGCGACCGGGCCGACCGCCCAGCGCTCGCTTTTGGAACCGGGCATGTCGTGCGCGCAGAAGGAAGCGCCGTAGCGTTCGAGCAGCGCCAACGTTTCCGGCACGTACCAGCTGCGCTCGCGGAACTCGAAGACGTGGATCAGGTCGCGCGGCAGCAAGCCTAGGAATTCCTCCAGCCGCGGCAGGTTGATGCGAAGGTTCGGCGGGAGCTGGTATAGGATCGGCCCCAGTGTCGGACCGAGGTGGCGCACGGGCGTCATCATCCGTGCTATCGGCTCGGCGCAATCCTTGAGCTTTTTGGCCTGCGTCAGATAGCGGTTGGCCTTGACCGCATAATCAAAGCCTGGCGGCGACTGCTCGCGCCATTTGTCGAACGTTTCGGCTTTGGGCAGCTTATAGAAGCTGTTGTTGATCTCAACGGTATCGAACTGCGCGGCGTAGAAGCCGAACCAGTTCTTCACTGCCAGCCCTTTCGGATAGAAAAGCTCCCGCCAGTGGCGGTAATTCCAGCCGGAACAGCCGATGCGGATGGGTGCAGGCGGCGCCATATATGCCCAACGACGACGGCGGCCGCCCGATCCGCCGAGACGTTGCACGCTTGACGCTAGGGCGGCGCGCTGGAATGCGGCGACGCTGAAAGGACCGATAATGGGCGAATTCGAGGGCCAGGACATTCCAGACGACGAGGTCGATCTCGATCCGGGCTTTTCCGAGCGGTTCGAGCGCCAGCCGCGTCCGGTCTGCCAGCTCTATCTGATTTCGCCGCCGTCGATCGACGCGCATTTTGCCGGCCGCCTTGCCGCCGCCGCCGATGCGGGGCCGGTTGCTGCCTTTCAGCTTCGCCTGAAGGGGATCGACGAACATGCGATCGCGCGCCTTGCAGAACCGCTGCAGCGCATCTGCGCCGACCGCGATATCGCCTTCATCGTGAACGACAGCATGGGTCTGGCGAAGCGCCTGGGTGCCGATGGCGTGCACCTGGGGCAGGGTGACGGCGATCCACGCGACGCGCGCGCGATGCTCGGGCCCAACGCGCAGATCGGCGTGACCTGCCACGACAGCCGTCATCTCGCGATGGAGGCGGGTGAGGCGGGGGCGGACTATGTCGCGTTCGGCGCTTTCTACCCGACCAGCACGAAGGAGGTATCGCACCAGCCCGATCCTTCGATCCTCGGCTGGTGGACAACGTTGTTCGAACTGCCTTGCGTTGCGATCGGGGGCATCACCCCCGCCAATGCCGCTCCTCTGGTTGCGGCGGGTGCCGACTTCCTGGCCGTTTGCAATGCGGTGTGGAACGCCGAGGGCGGGGAAGCGGCTGCGGTGAAGGCGTTCGCGGCCCTACTTGGGGATGCCGAGCGAAACGGCTGAATCGGTTGCGACGAAGCGAGCGGCACCCGCTGTTTTCGATCAGCGGCCGGTGATAATATCGCGGCAGGGAGAAATGCCATGCTGAGCATGTTGGTCTTCGCCGCCGTCGCGAGCGCACCGCCGCGGGTCGTCGTGTTGCCGCCGGATATAGCGAAGCAGTTCGCGCCGGTTTGCAAGCCGACAGGACCGCAGGTGATCGACGGTAAACCGGATGCGCCGGTCCGTGCCCGCAAGCTCAACGAACTGCCCAATGCCAATGAATATCTGGCGGTGATCCGGCGGGACGCCGATGGGTGCGAGAAGCCGGCAATCGTCGCCTACGATATCGGCAGCGCCGCCAAGAAGCAGCGATGACCCCGCCTTACCAGGTGCGGACGCGTCCCGTATCGACGTGGACGAAGCCGTCCTTGGGGTAATAACCCACGCCGCCGGCCTTCATCGACAAGGCCGCAAGGTGGAGGTTCTGCAGCGCCACGCCGGGCATATGGATGTCGGTCGCCTTGCCCAGCATATGCTGGCTCTTGCTCGCGACGCCCGTATGCGCGCCGCCCGCCGCGCGCAGGCCGGCATTGGTTTGAGGCGAGCGATAGCCTGAGATCAGGTCGATCTTGGTTTGCGGCGCAACGCCGAGCTTGTCGCGGATCGCGCTCAGCAGCAGCATGAGCCGCGGATCCATCACCGTCGATTCATTGTTACGCCAGTCGCGCAGGCCGTGGTTGAGTTCGGCGAGCCCTTCCCGATCCCACCCATTCGCGCCGAAGAAGCGCGCATCGACCGTGTCGTTGGTGTGAACATTGCGAAAGGCAATCCGCTTTTCCGGAAGGCTGGCAAAAGCGCGTCCGCCGATCAAAGAGGCAGCGCCGATGGCCAATGCGCCGCCCAGGAGGCCGCGCCGACCCAATTGCAAATCCAACATACGTAATCCCGCTACTCGGAAAGAAAGCCGCCAAGCGGCGTTCAATCCTGCCCGAACACTAGATAAGGGTTGGCGCGCGTGAAGAAAATCGAGGCTGCGGTCATTTGTCTTGCTCTGACCACAGTTTACCCCGCTTTTTCGGTCGGTGCCGTAACGAAGTCGCGCGCGCCCGATGCCAAGACCCTGACCGAGCAGGTTTTGCTTGACCGACTGGGTTTTACGCCCGGCGTAATCGACGGTCACGCCGGCGCGTCGCTGACCAAGGCCATCAGAGGGTTTCAGCAGGCAAGGGGGCTCGCACCGAGCGGGTGGATCGACGCCGCCACCGCGAAGGCGCTCGCGGCCTATTCCGCGACGCCGGGCACGATCGAGGTCACGCTGACGCAGGCCGATCTGACCGGGCCGTTCGTGGGCCCCATCCCCGACGACCCGGCCGATCAGGCGAAGCTACCCGCGATGGGCTATTCGGACGTGATGGAGGAATTGTCGGAGCGTTTCCACACCACCAAGGCCACGCTGATCGCACTCAACAGCCCGAATACGCCGTGGAAGCCGGGGGTGAAGATCAAGGTGCCGAACGTGCGGCCGGCGGCGACCGATTACCCTGCCACGCTTCCCGACACCTGGAAGGCGGCGCTGGCGCAACTCAATGTCTCGTCGGACCAGCCCAAGGTGGCCAAGGTCGTCGTCGACAAGTCCGATGGCGTGCTGCGCGTCTATGACGATCAGGACAAGCTCGTCGCGCAGTTCCCCGCCACCATGGGCAGCGAACATGATCCGCTGCCGATCGGCAACTGGAAGATCCAGGGCACCTCCTATCTGCCGAGCTTCCACTACAACCCCGATCTGTTCTGGGATGCCAAGCCGGGAGACACCAAGGAAACGCTCAAGCCTGGGCCCAACGGCCCGGTCGGGGTGGTGTGGATGGATCTCGACAAGGAGCATTACGGCATCCACGGCACCGCGACGCCCGAAACGATCGGGCGCACCACCAGCCATGGCTGCATCCGCCTGACCAACTGGGATGCGGCGCGCCTGTCGTTGATGGTGAAGCCCGGCATACCCGCGGTGTTTCAGGAATGACGCGCCTCGGCTGGATATTGCTGCTGCTGTTCCTGCTCGTCATCGGCGCCTTCGCGGCGATGGTACGGCAGGGGCACGTTTCGGCCCCGCCGCAAACAAAGCCGGCGCCGCGCACCGCGCCTACCGCAGCTGCGATGCCCGCTGGCGGCGGGCTGATTATCCCGGTGGCCGGCGTGACGCCGGATAGGCTTTCCGACACATGGGGCGATGCGCGCGGCGACGGAATACGCCAGCATCACGCGATCGACATCATGGCTTCGCGCGGCACGCCGGTGCTCGCGGCGGCAGCGGGGACGGTCGAGAAGATATTCGAAAGCCGCAACGGGGGTCATACCGTCTATATCCGCCGCGCGGATCCGGCCTGGCAGGATTATTATGCGCATCTGGACGGCTATGCGCCGGGTCTCCACGAAGGGCAGGCGGTGCGGCAAGGCGAACAGATCGGCCAGGTCGGCTCGACCGGTGATGCGAACCCGGAAGCCCCGCACCTCCATTACGAAATCCATCGGATGGCGCCGGGCGATGGCTGGTGGAAGGGAGTCGAGATCAATCCCTATCCGGTGTTGCGCGCGCTGCATGGATGAATCGCGCCGGAAGGCGGTCTGACACAGCCCGCCTTGCCGCGCGCGCCGCTGCCCGCTAAGGGCCGCGGCTGCTCTTTCCAATCGCGAGACACACATGAAGATCAGCGGCGTGGACATTCGTCCCGGCAACATCATCGAATATGAGGGCGGTATCTGGAAGGCCGTCAAGATCCAGCACACCCAGCCGGGCAAGGGTGGCGCCTATATGCAGGTCGAGATGAAGAACCTCATCGACGGCCGCAAGAATAACGTCCGCTTCCGCTCTGCCGAGACGGTCGAACGCGTGCGTCTCGACACCAAGGATTTCCAGTTCCTGTTCGCCGACGGCGACCAACTGACCTTCATGGACAAGGAAACCTACGAGCAGATCAGCCTGTCGCGCGACCTGCTCGGCGATGCCGCCGCTTTCCTGCAGGACGGCATGGATGTCGTGATGGAGCTTTATGACGAGCGCCCGATCTCGGTGCAGCTACCCGATACGATCGAGGCGACGATCGTCGAAGCGGATGCGGTGGTGAAGGGGCAGACGGCGTCGTCCTCCTACAAGCCCGCGATGCTCGACAATGGCGTCCGCGTGATGGTGCCGCCGCATATCTCGAGCGGCACGCGCATCGTCGTCGATGTCTACAATCAGGAATATGTCCGCCGCGCGGATTGATCTTAAGCCCCTCCCTGCCAAGGGAGGGGTTTGGGGTGGGTGATTCCGCCATCGTTTCAACGATCAGTGCGTCACCCACCAGACTGACCCACCCCCGACCCCTCCCTTGGCAGGGAGGGGGGAGTAGAACATGGTAGCCCATTCTGGCCTTCTCACGATCATGGAGCGCGCCGCGCGCAAGGCGGGGCCGCGTCTGCGCCGCGATTTCGGCGAAGTGCAGCAGCTTCAGGTCTCGCGCAAAGGCCCCGCCGATTTCGTGAGCCAGGCCGATCAGCGCGCCGAGCAGACCTTGTATGAGGAGCTCAAGCGCGCCCGCCCCGATTGGGCCTTCCTGGGCGAGGAAGGCGGCGCGCGCGAGGGAGACCCCAGCAAGCCGCGCTGGATCGTCGATCCCTTGGACGGCACCTCCAACTTCCTGCATGGCGTCCCGCATTTCGCGATCTCGATCGCGGTCGAGGAGCCGAAGCCTAACGGGCGGGGCGAGATCACGCAGGCCTTGGTCTATCAGCCCTTCACCGACGAGAGTTTCTGGGCGGAGAAGGGGCGGGGCGCATGGCTGCACGACCGCCGCCTGCGCGTCTCGGCACGGCGCGACCTGTCCGACGCGCTGATCGCGACCGGCACGCCTTTCCTGGGCCATGGCGATTTCGACCAGTGGAGCCGTATTTTCAGTGCGATCGGCCCCAACGTGGCGGGTATCCGCCGCTTCGGATCGGCGGCGCTGGATCTCGCCTGGGTCGCAGCCGGCCGTTTCGATGGTTATTGGGAAAGCGATCTCCAGCCGTGGGACGTCGCCGCGGGGCTGCTGCTCGTCAAGGAGGCCGGCGGATTCGTGACCGATTTCCGAGGCGGTGACCAGCCGATGGAGCGGCGCGAATTCCTCGCCGGAACTGACGTGCTCCACTCGAAATTGCACAAGCTGCTGGCGGGTGCGCTCAGGAAGTAGCCTTGCCGCGTCTTTTCGCCTTCCTCACAGAGGCTGAAAAGCATTAATTGCGAGTCATTTTCACTGTTCGGCGGCTTGCTTCGCTGGTGTACCGCGCCTAGGGAAACCGCGACTTCGGAAGTGCCCTCTGCGCTTCCTTCACGGAGTATATCGGAACGATGGCGACCGTCGCCGCAGGCTATCTGCCGATCCTGATGTTTCTTGCCGTTGCCGTGGCGCTGTCGACCGCGTTCGTCGTGCTGCCGATGCTGGCGTCGAAACTGACCGGATCGTCCAAGCCCAACCCGGAAAAATTGAGCGAATATGAGTGCGGTTTCCCCGCTTTCGAGGATAGCCGAGCACAGTTCGATGTCCGTTTCTACCTGATCGCGATCCTGTTCATCGTGTTCGATCTCGAAGCGGCCTTCCTCTATCCGTGGGCGGTCGCGCTTGGCGGCATCGGCTTCGCCGGCTGGGCCGCGATGATGATCTTCCTGATCGAATTGGCCGTCGGCTTTGCCTATGCCTGGAAGAAGGGAGCCCTCGAATGGGAGTGACGCTGCCGCAGTCGCTCGACCTGCATCCGCAGGAGACGCGGCTCCCCGATCCCGATTTCTTCAACAGCCTGAACAGCGAGGTCCAGGACAAGGGCTTTCTCGTCACCTCGACCGAGGAGCTGTTCCAGTGGGCCCGTACCGGCTCGCTCTGGTGGATGACCTTCGGCCTGGCCTGCTGCGCGGTTGAGATGATCCATGTGAACATGCCGCGCTATGACCTTGAAAGGTTTGGCGTTGCGCCGCGCGCGTCCCCTCGTCAGTCCGACGTGATGATCGTCGCCGGCACGCTCTGCAACAAGATGGCGCCGGCGCTCCGCAAGGTCTATGACCAGATGTCAGAGCCGAAATACGTCATCTCCATGGGCAGCTGTGCGAACGGCGGCGGCTATTATCATTACAGCTATAGCGTCGTGCGCGGCTGCGACCGGATCGTGCCAGTGGACATCTACGTCCCGGGCTGCCCGCCGACAGCGGAAGCTTTGCTTTATGGCGTGATGCAGCTCCAGCGGAAGATCCGCCGGGTGGGGACGATCGAACGGTGACCGGTTCCTTCCCGAAAATTGCCAGCAACGAGGGCGTGGTCGATCGCGCCCGCGAATTGCTTGGGGACAAACTGGTGAACGCGACCGAGGCGGTGGGCGAAATCCGCCTCGACGTCCGCCGCGAGGCACTGGTCGAGGCGATGACCGCTTTGCGTAATGGCCTTGAATATCAGCAGCTTATGGAAATCGCCGGGGTGGATTACCCCGATCGGGCGGAGCGGTTCGAGGTTGTCTATTGCCTTTTGAGCCTGACCCGGAACCATCGCCTGCGCGTCCATGTCTCCACCGACGAGGTGAAGCCGGTGCCGTCGGTGACGTCGCTGTGGCCGGTCGCGGGCTGGCTCGAGCGCGAAGTGTACGACATGTACGGCGTGCTGTTCGAGGGTAATGCCGACCTGCGCCGGATCCTCACAGATTACGGCTTCCAGGGGCATCCGCAGCGCAAGGACTTTCCGCTCACGGGCTTCGTCGAGCTGCGTTATTCGGAAGAAGAAAAGCGTGTCGTTTATGAGCCGGTCAAGCTGGCGCAGGACTTCCGCAATTTCGATTTCATGAGCCCGTGGGAAGGCGCCGAATATATCCTTCCCGGCGACGAGAAGGCCAAGGCGCCCGAGGCGCCGGGCGCGCCGACGCCCGCCAAGGCCGATGAGGTGAAGAAGTGACCACGCGCACCGTCACGATCGGCACTTCGGATGCGCCGGCACATGATACCGAGACGGGTATCGACAATTACACGATCAATTTCGGCCCGCAGCATCCCGCCGCCCACGGCGTGCTGCGTCTGGTGCTGGAGCTGGACGGCGAGATCGTCGAACGCGTCGATCCGCATGTCGGCCTGCTGCATCGCGGCACCGAGAAGCTGATCGAGTACAAGACCTATCTGCAGGCGCTGCCTTATTTCGACCGGCTGGATTATTGCTCGCCGCTCAACATGGAGCACAGCTACGTTCTCGCGATCGAGAAGCTGCTGGGGCTCGAAGTGCCGCTGCGCGCGCAATATCTGCGCGTCCTGTTCGCCGAGTTGAGCCGCATTTCCAACCACATGCTCAACCTGGGCTCGCATATCATGGACGTGGGCGCGATGACGCCCAACCTGTGGCTGTTCGAGATCCGCGAAGACTGCATGAACTTCTTCGAGCGCGCTTCTGGCGCGCGGATGCATGCCGCCTGGTTCCGTCCCGGCGGCGTCCACCAGGACGTGCCGCTGAAGCTCTTGGCTGACATCGGTGAGTGGCTCGAAGAGCGTATGCCGCGCCTGTTCGAGGATGCGATCAGCCTGGTCGCCGACAACCGCATCTTCAAGCAGCGCAACGTCAATATCGGTCTGGTGTCGCGCGACGACGCTATCGCCTGGGGCTTCTCTGGCCCCATGATCCGCGCTGCCGGAATCCCATGGGATATCCGCAAGTCGCAGCCTTACGATTGCTACGACCGCATGGATTTCGATGTGCCGGTCGGCACCAAGGGCGATTGCTACGATCGCTTCATGGTCCGCGTCGAAGAGGTGCGCCAGTCGGCGCGCATCATCAAGCAGTGCCTGGCGGAAATGCCCGAGGGGCCGATCGCGAGCCTCGACCGCAAGGTCGTCCCGCCCAAGCGTGGCGAGATGAAGCAGTCGATGGAAGCGCTGATCCATCACTTCAAGCTCTACACCGAAGGCTTCCACGTGCCTGCGGGCGAGGTCTATGTCGCGACCGAGAGCCCGAAGGGCGAGTTCGGCGTGTTCCTGATCAGCGACGGCAGCAACAAGCCCTATCGCTGCAAGATCCGTCCGACCGCCTTCAGTCATCTGCAGGCGATGGACTTCATGATGAAGGGCCACATGCTGGCCGATACCACCGCGATCCTGTCCGCGATCGATGTCGTGTTCGGGGAGTGCGACCGGTGAGCCGCGAAGCTCTGCTCGACCGGCTGATGGAGAGCTATAACGCACAGGATGTCGACGCGTATGCGGCGATGTTCACCGAGGATGGCTGCGAGGGCGCCTATCGCGGCGCGGTCGCGCGCCAGGGGCGCGACGGCATCCGCGAGGGCTATGCGAAGGTCTTCGCCGAATTCCCGCAGAACCGCGCGACCGTGCTCGAGAAGTTCGTCTATGGCGAACAGATTGTGGTGCGCGAGCATGTTTCGCGGTCGCCTGAATCCGAGCCGTTCGAGGTGATGGCCATCTATTCGTTCAAGGGCGATCTGATCGATCGCGTGGAGTTCATTCGCTAATGGCTGATGCAGCCCACATCCCCGACGAGGCCGAGACCCGCGCCCGCTGGGGCAATTTCGCCTGGACGGCGGAGAATGCCAAGCAGGTCAAGAAGATCATGGCGCGCTACCCGAAGGGCCGCGAGCATTCGGCGATCATGCCCCTGCTCGACCTCGCCCAGCGGCAGGTCGGCGCCGAAACCAATACGCAGGGTTGGCTGCCCGTGCCGGTGATCGAATATGTCGCCAAGGAAGTGGGCATGCCCTACATCCGCGCGCTCGAGGTCGTCAGCTTCTACACGATGTACAATATGGCGCCGGTTGGCCGCTATCATGTGCAAGTGTGCGGCACGACGCCCTGCATGCTGCGCGGCTCGGACGACGTGCTCGACGCCTGCTACAAGAAGGGGCTGAAGAAGGGTCACACGACCCCCGACGGCCTGTTCACGCTGACCGAGGTCGAATGCCTCGGCGCCTGCGTAAATGCGCCGATGGTGCAGATCAACGATGACAATTTCGAAGATCTGACCTTCGACAGCATGACCAACATCCTGAACGCGCTGGAGAAAGGCGAGACGCCCAAGCCCGGCCCGCAGATCGACCGCTTCCTGGCCGCGCCGGTAGGCGGCCCGACCGTGCTGAAGGAGTTCACCTCCTGATGCCCGTCATTATCGCCCTCCTGCTGGGGATCGTCCTGTTCGTGATCCTGCTCAAGGTTCTGCTGTTTGTCGGCGCGCTCGTGATCGGGCTGGCGTTCGCCGTCATCGTCTATTTCGCGGCTGAGAAACTGGTGGGGCAGGGCCGATGATCACGTCGATCGAGGACAAGGACCGCATCTTCACCAACATCTACGGCTTCCAGGATTGGAAGATCGAAGGTGCGATGAGGCGCGGCGACTGGGACAAGACCAAGGACCTGATGGCCCGCGGTCAGGACCAGATTATCGAGGATATCAAGGCCTCGGGCCTGCGTGGCCGCGGCGGCGCGGGCTTCCCGACCGGCATGAAGTGGAGCTTCATGCCCAAGGAGCCGAAGCCGGGCCGTCCGAGCTTCCTCCTCATCAACGCCGACGAATCCGAGCCCGGATCGTGCAAGGATCGCGAGATCCTGCGCCATGATCCGCACAAGCTTTTGGAAGGCGCGCTGATCGCGGGCTTCGCGATGCGCGCGCGCGCCGCCTACATTTACATTCGCGGCGAGTTCATCCGTGAGGCGGAGAACCTCTTCGCCGCGGTCGAGCAGGCCTACGACAAGGGCATGCTCGGCAAGAATGCCGCGGGCTCGGGCTACGATTTCGACGTCTTCGTCCATCGCGGCGCGGGCGCCTATATCTGCGGCGAGGAAACCGCCCAGATCGAGAGCCTCGAAGGCAAGAAGGGCCAGCCGCGCCTCAAGCCGCCTTTCCCGGCGGGCGTCGGCCTGTTCGGCTGCCCGACCACGGTCAACAATGTGGAATCGATCGCGGTGGTGCCGACGATCCTGCGGCGTGGGCCGAGCTGGTTCGCCGGCATCGGCCGCGACAAGAACCAGGGCACCAAGCTCTTCCAGATTTCGGGTCACGTGAACACGCCGACCGTGGTCGAGGAAGCGATGGGGATCAGCTTCCGCGAGCTGATCGAGAAGCATGCCGGCGGCATTCGCGGCGGCTGGGACAATCTGCTCGCGGTGATCCCGGGCGGCTCGTCGGTGCCGCTGGTGCCGGCCGCGCAGATCATCGACGCGCCGATGGATTTCGATGGCTTGCGCGAGCTCGGCTCGGGCCTCGGCACGGCCGCGGTGATCGTGATGGACAAGTCGACCGATATCGTCCGCGCGATCAGCCGTATCTCCTATTTCTACAAGCATGAGAGCTGCGGCCAGTGCACGCCGTGCCGCGAAGGCACGGGCTGGATGTGGCGCGTGATGGAACGTCTGCGCACCGGCGAGGCCGAGATGCACGAGATCGACATGCTTCACGAAGTGACTAAGCAGGTCGAAGGCCACACGATCTGCGCATTGGGCGACGCGGCGGCCTGGCCGATCCAGGGCCTGATCCGCCATTTCCGTCCGGAGATCGAACGCCGCATCAAGGAGCATAAAAGCTCCGATTACGCGGTGGCGGCGGAGTGACTGAAATGCGCACCCTCATTCTCGGGCTCGCCGGCTCGCTCGCTCTGGCCGCGTCGGTCCAGGCGAAAGGACCGTTGCCCGGCAATCCTGACGACCTGTCGGTGCAAGCGGTGCACAATTTCGCCGCCTGCCTGGCCGACACCACCCCGAAGGGCGCGCGCGAGCTTCTGGCGATGGATTATCGCCAGGACGCCTACAAGAAGGCGCTTCGCCGCTTCGCACGGGGCCATGATGACGGGCGGTGCATGAATGCGAGCGTCCTGCGCTCCAACGATGTGCTGATTTCGGGCGGCGTCGCCGAACGGCTGCTAATCGAGACGGTGAAGCCGGACAGGTTCGGCGCGCTTGTCACTTACGATGCGACCAAGCCACCGATCGCGGCGCGCGGCCCGATGGAAGCCACCGCGATCTGCGTCGTGCGCGCCGAGCCGGCGAAGACGTACGCGATCTTCCAGACCGAGCCGACCAGCGCTGACGAAGCCCACGCCATGCAGGCGATCGCGCCCTCGCTGATGAACTGCGTCAAAGCGGGCCAGAAGGTCACGCTCAACAAGCCCGGCCTGCGCGCGCTGCTGGCGCTCGCGGCCTATCGTCTCACCCAACCCGATCCGGTCGTCGCAGCCGATGCGAAGCCGATGAACCGCTCGTTGGTCAATCAATGAACATGGTCGAATTCGGATATCTTCTGGCCGTGGGCCTGATCCTCATGGTGATCGCCGTCCATGGCGCGCGTCTGTTCAAGATGCGGCGCCAGCCCTCGCCGGACTCGGTGGCGGCGGAATGACCCCGGTCGAACTTCCTCGGTTTGTGCGTGCCGCGCCCCGTATCTTCTACGGGCTCGGCGTGCTCGATTTGTGCAAGAATCTGATGCCTATATATATGCTTTTCACCTCGGATTATTTCCCCGGCATAGACCGGACGAGCGACTTGCGGCCGCAACTCCTGTCGATCGTGCTGTCGGCAATCGTCTATGCCGCCGGGTGGGCTGCCTACGGCATCTTCACGACCCTCTTGCTTTCAATTCACGACGCGCTCGGCGCACGGGGTAAAGACCATGCCTAAGCTGACCGTAGATGGCATCGAGGTCGAGGTGCCCGCCGGCGCCACCGTGCTCCAGGCTTGCGAGGCCGCGGGCAAGGAGATTCCGCGCTTCTGTTACCATGAGCGCCTGTCGATCGCGGGCAATTGCCGCATGTGCCTGGTCGAGGTGAAGCCAGGGCCGCCCAAGCCCCAGGCATCGTGCGCGCTGCCGGCCGCCGACAATCAGGAAATCCGCACCGACACGCCGATGGTGAAGAAGGCGCGCGAAGGCGTGATGGAATTCCTGCTGATCAACCATCCGCTCGATTGCCCGATCTGCGATCAGGGCGGCGAGTGCGATTTGCAGGATCAGTCGATCGCTTATGGGCGTGGCCACAGCCGCTACCACGAAAATAAGCGCGCGGTGACCGAGAAATATATGGGGCCGATCGTCAAGACGGTCATGACCCGCTGCATCCAGTGCACGCGCTGCGTGCGCTTCGCCGAGGAAGTTGCCGGCGTCGAGGAGATCGGCGCGCTCTATCGCGGCGAGAATATGCAGATCACGAGCTACCTTGAGCAGGCGATCACGTCGGAGCTTTCGGGCAACGTCGTCGATCTCTGTCCGGTAGGTGCACTCACCTCCAAGCCTTATGCCTTCGAGGCACGGCCGTGGGAGCTCAAGAAGACGTTCGCGATCGATGTGATGGACGCGGTCGGCACCAACATCCGCCTCGACAGCCGCGGCCGGCAGGTGCTGCGTGCATTGCCGCGCGTCAACGAGGACGTGAACGAGGAATGGGCTTCCGACAAGACGCGCCACGCGGTCGACGGCCTCGTCCGCAAGCGGCTCGATCGTCCGTATGTCCGTAACAAGCGCGGCAAGCTGGAGCCCGCGAGCTGGCAGGAAGCTTTCGGGGCGATCAAGGCGGTGAAGGCGGGATCGAGCGTTGCTGCGATCGCCGGGCCTCTGGTCGATTGCGAGACGATGTATGCCGCCAAGGCACTGCTCAAGGCGATGGGTTCGGACCTGCTGGAAGGGCGTGAGACTGGCCTGACCTATGACGCGTCGAGCCTCGCCGCAGTCAATTTCAACACGACCATCGCGGGCATCGAGCATGCCGATGCGATCCTGATCGTCGGCTCCAACGTCCGCTGGGAAGCGCCGCTGGTGAACACGCGCATCCGCAAGGCGGTGAAGCGTGGGGCCAAGGTGTTTGCGGTCGGCCCGCAGGTCGACCTGACCTACAACCTGACGTGGCTCGGCAACGACCTCGGCCTGCTCTGCAACCTCCCCAAGGAGGTGACCGATGCCTTCGCCGGTGCGCAGCGTCCGGCGGTGATCGTCGGCGGCGGCGCGCTCGCGGCGGGGCAGGGCGCGGCTCAGGCGCTGGTCGATACGCTCGGCCTCGTGAGGGATGGCTGGAACGGCTATAACGTCCTCCACATTTCTGCGGCGCGCATGGGCGGGCTGATGCTGGGCTATGCGCGCGCGAACGGTATGGCAGACATCGCCGCCGCCAAGCCCAAGCTCACCTTCCTGCTCGGCGCGGACGACGTAAAGGCGGATGCGATCGAGGGCAGCTTCAAGGTCTATGTCGGCCATCACGGCGACAGGGGCGCGGCGCTTGCCGACGTGATCCTTCCGGCGGCGTCCTATGCCGAAAAGCCCGGCACCTACGTCAATCTCGAAGGCCGCGTGCAGCGCGGCGATCGCGCGGTCTTCCCGCCCGGCGACGCGCGTGAGGATTGGGCGATTTTCCGCGCTCTCTCCGATGTGCTCGGCTGCACTTTACCCTTTGACACGTTCGATGCGGTGAGAGCGGCGATGGTCGCGGACGTGCCCGCGCTCGGCCAGCTCGGTCTCGCCAAATATGACTGGAAGCTGCCCAAGCTGGCGGCCAAGGCATCGGGCGAGATCACCTATCCGATCAAGGATTTCTACCTGACCAACGCGATCGCCCGCGCCAGCGAGACGATGCAGCGCTGCTCGGCCGAACTGCTGCACGGCGAGACCTTCGCGGAGGCGGCGGAATGACCTTCGACTGGACCGATCTGATTTACATTCCCCAGACGCGCGCGGGTTGGATGCTGGTTGTGGCGTTCGTTCTGCCGTTGGTCGGAGCCCTGTTGCTGGCGTGGGCCACGCTTGGGGGATTCGGCGCATGATCAGCTGGTTCACGGGCTTCCTGCCGTACGGCTGGGCCTATTTCGTCGCGACGATTATCGACATCCTCGTGATCGCGCTGCCGCTGATGCTGGCGGTCGCGATGATCATCTATGCCGATCGCAAGATCTGGGCGGCGATGGCGCTGCGGCGCGGACCTAATGTGGTGGGGCCGTTCGGCCTGCTGCAGTCGTTCGCGGATGGTCTCAAGGTCTTCCTGCAGGAAACGATCATCCCGTCGGCGGCCAATCGCGGCCTGTTCCTGATCGCGCCGATCATCACCTTCACGGTGGCACTTGCGGCGTGGGCGGTGATCCCGTTCGGTGCCAAGGCGGTGCTCGCCAACGTCAATGTCGGCCTGCTCTACCTGCTCGCGATCAGCTCGATGGGCGTTTACGGCGTGATCCTGTCGGGCTGGGCGTCCAACTCCAAATATCCCTTCTACTCCGCGATCCGTGCCGCCGCGCAGATGGTGAGCTACGAAGTCTCGATCGGTTTCGTGCTGATTCCGGTCGTGATGTGGGCGGGCAGCTTCAACCTCAACGACATCGTCATGGGGCAGCGCGCGCACATCTTCGGGATCATCAACTTCTACGGGTTGAACCCCCTGCTTTTCCCGATGGCGATCGTCTTCCTGATCTCGTCGATGGCGGAAACGCAGCGCGCGCCGTTCGACCTGACCGAGGCGGAATCAGAAATCGTCGCCGGCTACCAGACCGAATATTCGTCGATGAGCTTCGCGCTCTTCTGGCTCGGTGAATATGGCAATGTGCTGCTGATGTGCGCGCTCAACGCCACGCTCTTCTGGGGCGGCTGGCTGCCGCCGCTCGACATCCCGATCCTCTATGCGGTGCCGGGATTCCTCTGGCTGTTCGCCAAGATCCTGTTCGGCTTCTTCGTCTTCTCCTGGGTGAAAGCGACCGTACCGAGGTACCGCTACGACCAACTGATGCGTCTTGGCTGGAAGATATTCCTGCCGCTGTCGCTGATCTGGGTGGCCCTCGTGTCGGGCTATCTGATGGCCACCCGCTATGGGATGCACCCATGAACATCGCTTATTACATCAAGTCGTTCACGCTCTGGGAGTTCGTGAAGGCGCACGCCAAGACGCTGGCGTACTTCTTCAAGCCCAAGGCGACGATCAACTATCCGTTCGAGAAGAACCCGCTCAGCCCGCGCTTCCGCGGCGAGCATGCGCTGCGCCGTTATCCCAACGGCGAAGAGCGCTGCATCGCGTGCAAATTGTGCGAGGCGGTGTGCCCGGCGCAGGCGATCACGATCGAGGCCGAGCCGCGCGACGACGGCAGCCGCCGCACCACGCGCTACGATATCGACATGACCAAGTGCATCTTCTGCGGCTTTTGCCAGGAAGCATGCCCGGTCGACGCGATCGTCGAAGGTCCGAATTTCCGAATATTCGACCGAGACGCGCGAAGAACTTATCTACGACAAGGCCAAGCTGATCGCGAACGGTGACCGTTGGGAGCCGATCCTCGCCCAGAACCTTGCCGCCGATGCACCCTATCGTTAAGCCGCGCCGCAACTCGCAGGGGACCTCCTAGCTCCGTGATCCAGCTCCTCGCCTTTTACCTATTCGCGATCGTCACGATCGTGTCGGGGATCCTGTGCGTCACCGCGCGCAACCCCGTGCACAGCGTGCTGTGGCTGATCCTGGCTTTCTTCAACGCGGCCGGCCTGATGGTGCTGGTCGGCGCCGAATTCATCGCGATGCTTCTGGTCATCGTCTATGTCGGCGCGGTCGCGGTGCTGTTCCTGTTCGTCGTGATGATGCTCGACATCGATTTCGCCGAACTGCGCAGCGGATTTGCGCGCTATCTGCCGTTCGGCATCGCCTTGGTGGCGTTACTCGCTGGTGAGATCATCTTCGCCGAGGGCGCCTGGAACGCGGGCGGCATCCAGCTGTCGCGCGTCGCGCCGACGCCGGAGGGCATGTCCAACATCCAGGCACTCGGCCTGCTCATCTACACCCGCTACCTCTACATCTTCGAGGGCGCGGGTCTGGTCCTGCTGGTCGCCCTGATCGGCGCGATCGTACTGACCCATCGCAAGCGCGGCGACGTGCGCACCCAGAAAATCTCGGAGCAGAATATGCGTCGTCCTGAAGACGCGGTCCGCAACACGCAGCCGCCGGTCGGGCAGGGGGTCGAGCTGTGATCGGCCTCATCCACTATCTCACCGTCTCGGCGATCCTGTTCGTCACGGGGGTGTTCGGCATCTTCCTCAACCGGAAGAACCTGATCATCATCCTGATGTCGATCGAACTGATCCTGCTCAGCGTGAACCTGAACCTCGTCGCTTTTTCGGCCTATCTGCATGATCTGGTCGGCCAGGTGTTCGCGATGTTCGTGCTGACCGTCGCCGCGGGCGAAGCCGCGATCGGCCTTGCCATTCTCGTCATCTATTTCCGCGGCCGGGGCACGATCTCGGTCGACGACGTCAACCGGATGAAGGGCTGACCTTGAACATCATCGCCCTTGTTTTCCTGCCCCTGCTCGCCGCGATCGTCGGCGGGCTGGGCAATCGTGCGCTCGGCAACACGATCGTCAAGTCGATCACCACGGGCGCGCTGTTCATCTCGTGCATCCTCGCCTGGCCGATCTTCATCGGCTTCCTGCAGGGGAACGACCACGCGCATGTGGTGAAGGTCTTGAGCTTCATCAGCTCGGGTGACCTCAAGGTCGATTGGGCACTGCGCGTCGACAGCCTGACCGCGGTCATGCTGGTGGTGGTCACGACCGTCTCCAGCCTCGTCCACCTCTATAGCTGGGGCTATATGGCGGAAGACCCGTCGCAGCCGCGCTTCTTTGCCTATCTCTCGCTCTTCACCTTCGCGATGCTGATGCTCGTGACGGCGGACAGCCTGATCCAGATGTTCTTCGGCTGGGAGGGCGTGGGCCTCGCCTCCTATCTGCTGATCGGTTTCTGGTACGAAAAGCCGTCCGCGCAGGCCGCCGCGATCAAGGCGTTCGTGGTCAACCGCGTCGGCGATTTCGGCTTCAGCCTCGGCATTTTCGGCACCTTCCTGGTGTTCGGGACCGTGTCCATCCCTGCGATCCTCGCCGCCGCGCCGCATATGGCCGGCTCGACGATCGGCTTCTTGGGCATGCGCGTCGATACGATGACCTTGCTCTGTCTGCTGCTGTTTGTCGGCGCGATGGGCAAGTCCGCGCAGCTCGGCCTGCACACGTGGCTGCCCGACGCGATGGAAGGCCCGACGCCCGTGTCGGCGCTGATCCACGCCGCGACGATGGTGACCGCGGGCGTGTTCATGGTGTGCCGCCTCTCGCCGATGTTCGAGACCAGCCAGACCGCGCTCACGGTCGTGACCTATGTCGGCGCCGCCACCGCCTTGTTCGCGGCGACGGTCGGCGTGGTCCAGACCGACATCAAGCGCGTAATCGCTTATTCGACCTGCTCGCAGCTCGGCTACATGTTCTTCGGCGCGGGCGTAGGCGCGTTCGGCGGCGCGATGTTCCACCTGTTCACGCACGCTTTCTTCAAGGCATTGCTGTTCCTGGGTGCGGGTTCGGTGATCCATGCGATGCACCACGAGCAGGACATGCGCTTCTACGGCGGCCTGCGTAAGCATATCCCCATCACCTTCTGGGCGATGATGGCGGGTACGCTGGCGATCACCGGCGTCGGCCTGGACGAGCTGTTCCACATCACGCCGGCCTTCGGCTTTGCGGGTTTCTATTCGAAGGATGCGATCATCGAAGCGGCGTTCGCGCGCGGCACCACGGCGGGCGGCATCGCCTATTTCGTCGGCGTCACGGCGGCCTTGCTCACCAGCTTCTATTCGTGGCGCCTGGTCTATCTGACCTTCTTCGGCGAACCGCGCTGGGTCGGCTCGGAGCATATCCAGCATGCGATCCACGACGCGCACGACCACGACCATGATCACGGTCATGCGCATCACGATGTCCATCATGACGCCCCCGACGAGGGCGCCGGCAGCGAGCCGCACGTGGACGCGCGCGGGGCGGAGGATATGCCCAAGGGCACCGGCGGCTATCACCCGCACGAAAGCCCGCTCAACATGCTGATTCCGCTGATCGTGCTGTCGGTCGGCGCGGTGTTCGCGGGCGCGGTATTTGCGAAGCCGTTCATCGGCGAGGGCGGGGAGGCCTTCTGGCAGGGCAGCCTGTGGTTCAACCGCGAGTTCATGGAATCGGTCGAGCATATCCCGGCCGTCGCCAAGTGGATGCCGTTCATCGTTATGCTGGTGGGCCTGCTGGTCGCGACCTGGGCCTATATCTGGGATAAGGGCTTGCCGTCGCGTGTCGCCGGCTCGGCGCGCGGTCTCTATGCCTTCCTGCTCAACAAATGGTATTTCGACGAATTGTACGACATCCTTTTCGTGCGCCCCGCCTTTGCGCTCGGCCGCCTGCTGTGGAAGCGTGGCGACCAGGGTACGATCGATCGCTTCGGTCCCAACGGCGCGGCCTGGCTGGTCCAGGCGACCGGCGCCATCAGCCGACGGATGCAGTCGGGCTATGTCTATACCTATGCGCTGGTGATGCTGCTTGGCCTTGCCGCCGCGGCAACCTGGGTGATGGCGAACTGATATGAACCAGCTCGGCTTCCCCATCCTTACGATCCTGATCGCGCTGCCGGTCTTTGCCGCCGTCGCCTGCCTGTTCGCGGACGCGAAGGCGGCGCGCTGGATCGCCCTCGGCGCCACGTTGATCGACTTCCTGCTCGGTATCTTGCTCTGGGCGACCTACCAGACGGGGGGCGCGCAATGGCAGTTCACCGAGAATCTGCCGCTCTTCGGTCAGTTCAGCTGGGCACTCGGCATCGACGGCATCGCGCTGATGCTGGTCGAACTCTCGGTCTTCCTGATGCCGCTGTGCGTGCTCGCCAGCTGGCAGGCGATCGAGAAGCGCGTCCCCGAATATATGGCGGCCCTGCTGCTGACCGAAGCGCTCATGCTCGGCGTGTTCGAGGCGCAGGACCTGTTCCTGTTCTACCTCTTCTTCGAAGCTGGTCTGATCCCGATGTACCTGATCATCGGCATCTGGGGCGGTGCGGAGCGGATCTACGCTTCGTACAAGTTCTTCCTCTATACGCTGCTCGGGTCGGTGCTGATGCTGATCGCGATGCTGTGGATGGTGGGTTATGCCCACACCACCAGCATTCCGGTGCTGATGCGGACGGATTTCCCCGCGCACGCGCAGACCTGGCTGTTCCTGGCCTTTTTCGCCTCGTTCGCGGTCAAGATGCCGATGTGGCCGGTCCATACCTGGCTGCCCGACGCGCACGTGCAGGCGCCGACCGCGGGTTCGGTCATTCTGGCCGGCGTGCTGCTGAAGATGGGCGGCTATGGCTTCATCCGCTTCTCGCTGCCGATGTTCCCGGTGGCGAGCGCGCAGCTCTTCTGGCTGGTCGCGACCTTGTCGGGCGTGGCTATCGTGTACACCAGCCTCGTCGCGCTCGTGCAGAACGACATGAAGAAGCTGATCGCATATTCTTCTGTGGCGCACATGGCGTTCGTCACCTTCGGCCTGTTCGCCTTCAACCGGCAAGGCCTTGAAGGGTCGCTGCTGGTGATGCTGAGTCACGGCCTGGTTTCAGGCGCGCTCTTCCTGTGCGTCGGCGTGGTCTATGACCGCCTCCATACCCGCGAAATCTCGCGCTACGGCGGTGTCGCCAACAACATGCCGCGCTACGCGCTTCTGTTCATGGTTTTCACCATGGCATCGGTCGGCCTGCCCGGCACGTCGGGCTTCGTCGGCGAATTCCTGAGCATGATGGGGATTTACGGCGCCTCGACCTGGGCGGCCTTCGTCGCGACCACGGGTATCATCCTCGGCGCGGCCTACATGCTCTACCTCTATCGCCGCGTGGTGCAGGGACCGCTCGTGAAACCCGACGTGGCGGCAATGACGGATCTTTCGGCGCGTGAGCTGATCATCCTGGTTCCCCTAGCGCTCGCGGTGCTGTGGATGGGCGTCTATCCGGAGAGTTTCATGGCGCCGATGCGCAAGGATGTGGGCGTCGTGCTGAGCCGGGTCGACCCGGCGTGGCATGGCGGGGATTCTAAGCTGGTTCATGGCAGCAAGCCCGTGGCGGTTGTCGCGGCGGAGGCGCACTGATGGCTTCCGGTTATATCCTCGATACGCTGCCCGAGCTGATCCTTTCGATCGGCGCGATGCTGCTCCTGCTTGTCGCCGGCTGGCGCGGCGACGGAGCCACGCGCGGCATCGGCTGGGCATCGGTCGCTTTGCTGCTGGCGGCGGGTCTCTCGCTCACCGGTCCGGCGGGGCATGCCGGTCTTGCCTTTGGCGGCCTCTATCACGCCGACAGCTTCGCTGCTTTCTGCAAGGTGTTGATTTATATCGGCGCCGCTATCTCGATCGTCATTGCGCCCGATTGGTTCGCGCGCGGCGGCGCGCTCCGCGCCGAATATCCGATCCTGATCCTGCTCTCGTCTGCAGGCATGGGCATGATGGTGTCGGCGGCCGACCTACTCACGCTTTATGTCGGGCTCGAGCTGCAGAGCCTCGCGGCCTATGTGCTGGCGAGCTTCATGCGGCGCGACACGCGCTCGGCCGAAGCCGGCCTCAAATATTTCATCCTGGGCGCGCTCGCCTCGGGCATCCTGCTCTATGGCGTGGCGCTGCTGTACGGCTTTTCGGGTACGACGCAGTTCCACGGCATTGCGCAGGTTTTCGGCCAGAGCGCGCCGCACGAAGTTGAAATCGGCCGCCTGATGGGGCTGATCTTCGTACTGTCGGGCCTGTTCTTCAAGGCGTCGATCGTGCCGTTCCACATGTGGACGCCGGATGTCTACGAAGGCGCGCCGACGCCGGTCACCGCTTTCTTCGCGTCTGCGCCCAAGGTGGCGGCGGTGGCTTTGCTGGTGCGCGTCGCGATCGAGGCACTCGGCCCGGCGACCCATGCCTGGCAGCAGATAATCTCGGTGGTCGGCATTGCCTCCATCCTGTGGGGAGCGCTCGCTGCGATCGGCCAGACCAACATCAAGCGCCTGCTGGCTTATTCGTCGATCAACAATGTCGGTTTCGCCATCCTTGGCCTGGTGCCGGGCAATCAAGCGGGCGCGGCGTCGGTCCTGTTCTACATGGCGGTCTATATCGTCATGACGCTGGGCAGCTTCCTCTGCGTGCTGCAGATGCGCGATGCCGACGGCGCTCCGGTCGAGACGATCGCTTCATTGAGCGGCCTGTCGCGCACGCGGCCGGGCCTGGCCGCGGCCTTCGCGATGTTCATGTTCAGCCTCGCGGGTATCCCGCCCTTGCTCGGCTTCTGGCCGAAGTTGGTCGTGTTCCGCGCGCTGGTGGATATCGGCTGGTGGCCGCTCGCCGCCTTCGGCATCGCGCTGTCGGTTATCGGGGCGTATTATTACCTGAAGGTCGTCAAGGTGATGTATTTCGACGAGCCTGCCGAGGCCTATGGCCGAAGCGAGAGCAAGATCGAAGGCGGCCTGATCGCGCTTAGCGCCGCGGCCATCTCCCCGATCGGCTATCTCGCGATCCCGGCGCTCGGCGCGGCGACGATGTGCGCGGCCAAGGCGCTATTCTGAATCTCGACCCTCCCCAAGGAACGCAAGGGGAGGGTTGAATGCTGATACGTACCGTCCAGGAAACCGGCTCCACCAACGAGGATCTGCTCGCCGAAGCGCGCGCGGGGGCGCCTGAAGGCACCTGGCTCCGCGCCGAGACGCAGAGCGGCGGGCGGGGCAGGGTGGGCCGGAACTGGATTTCGCCGCCGGGCAATCTCTACGCCAGCACGATCGTTCGGCTTCATCCCGGCGAGCCGGAGCCGGCGACCTTGGCTCTGGTCGCCGCTGTCGCGCTGGAGGAACTCGCCTCGGCCTATGCCGGGCCGGGCCGGCTGCAGCTCAAATGGCCTAACGACCTGATGGCGGGGCCGGCCAAGCTTGCAGGCATATTGCTCGAGCGGGCGGATGACGCGGTGGTGATCGGCTTCGGCCTCAATCTCGCGCACCATCCCGAAAACCTGGAGCGGCCGACCGCGAGCTTCGCGAGCCTGGGGCTGGCGGTGCCCGATCCCGGTGGATTCGCGGCAGATCTGGTCGATGCGCTCGCGCGCTGGGTCGCGCGTTGGCGCAGCGAGGGTTTGGCACCGGTGCGGGCGCGCTGGCTGGAGCGTGCGCACCCTATCGGAAGCGCCTTGTCCGCCAACGGCGTGGAAGGGCTGTTCGAGGGCCTCGACGGGCAGGGCGCATTGCTGCTCCGGCGCGCCGACGGGATTGTCGAAACGATCCGGGCGGGCGACGTTTTCCTTGCCTGACAAGGGCTTGGCTCCCTCGGCCAATCGTGCGGAAAAATCGACGAAACGAAAATTCGCGTGACGCATTAAGCGCGCTTCGATGACCGCTCTTCAGGGAGAGGGGGACCATCATGGTGCAGTATGATTATGAGTATCTGGAACGGCGCGCGACGATCGAACGCGAACATGCCGAGCGTGCCCGCAACCCCTATGTCAAAGCCTGCCACCAGCGCCTTGCCCGAAGGTACGAGCAGGCGGTGGCAGATCTGATGCGCCTGCCGCGCGACTGGCCGGTGGAGATGCTGGAGCGCGCGCTCTGATCAGGCCTTTGCGTAGAGCGACAGCATTTCGCTCAGCCTTTGGTCGGACACGGCGGCCTTCGTCGCCACCATCCACAGGTCGAACTTCTCTGGCCGGGCCCGCACCACCACGCGCGCGAACCCCGCCTGCTGCCCGTGCAGGCCGAGCGTCCGTTGGCTGAAGCCGGTACGGTGCGCCATGTAGGTTTCGCCGCGCATGATCGCGCCGCTGTGGCCGTAGATGATATCCAGCGCGAAGATCGGCCCGGAGGGGGATCGATAGAGCGGTTCTTCGATGCGCCCCTCCGCGATCTGCCTGGCGACGGACACCACATCCGGACAGGTCACCACCGCGAAACCGTCCGGCTTGAGCACGCGATGGAACTCGCGCAGCACGCCATGCACTTCGTGCGCATAGACATGCTCTATATTATGCGAGGAATAGAGCGCGTCCATGCTGCCGCTCGCGATCGCCCGCATGTCGGTCATCGTGCCGACGAAATCGACATTGCAGGCGGGATTGATGTCGAAGCGCAGCTCGCGCCAGCTTCCGTCCCGGAATCCAGGAGGCATGCTGGCAATGGTCGACGATCCGCAACCGACATGAAGCACGTCAGGCATATCCGTTCCTCAAACCGCCGCCTGCCAGCTTTGTAGCGCCTCGCGCGCCCGTGCGGCCATCATTGCCTTGCGATCGGCCTTCTTGGATTTCCCGGCAAGCGCGAGCGGCGGGAACAGGCCGAAATTGACGTTCATCGGCTGATAGGTATCCGCCTCCGCCCCGCCGGTAATATGGCTGAGGAGGGCGCCCAAAGCGGTTTCGGGCGGTGGCGGAGCAAAGGCGGCGCCGGCCAGCTCGGCTGCGGCGAAGCGGCCCGCAAGCAGGCCGATCGCCGCGCTTTCGACATAGCCTTCGCAGCCCGTAATCTGCCCCGCGAAGCGGATATTCGGTCGCGACTTGAGTCGCAGGCTGCCGTCCAGCAGCTTCGGGCTCTGGATGAACGTATTCCGATGCAGCCCCCCAAGGCGCGCGAATTCGGCATTTTGCAGGCCCGGAATCATGCGGAAGACGCGCACCTGCTCGGCATATTTGAGCTTGGTCTGGAAGCCGACCATGTTCCAGAGCGTGCCGAGCGCATTGTCCTGGCGCAGCTGCACCACCGCATAGGGCCAGCGTCCGGTGCGCGGATCGTCGAGCCCGACCGGCTTCATCGGCCCGTAGCGCAGCGTATCCACCCCACGTTCCGCCATCACCTCGATCGGCATGCAGCCGTCGAAATAAGGCGTGTCCTTCTCCCACTCCTTGAACTCGCCTTTCTCGCCCGCCAGCAGCGCGGCGTGGAAGGCGAGATATTCGTCCTTGTTCATCGGGCAGTTGATGTAATCGTGGCCCTCGCCCTTGTTCCAGCGTGACTGGAACCAGGCGATCTCCATGTCGATGCTCTCGCGATGCACGATCGGCGCGATCGCGTCGAAGAAAGCGAGCGCGTCCTCCCCCGTCTCGCTCCGCACCGCCTCGGCCAGAGCTGCGCCGGTAAGGGGACCGGTAGCGATGATTGCCGGCCCTTCGGGCAGGGCGTCCACGCGCTCGCGCACCAGATCGATATTGGGATGGCCCTCGATCGAGGCGGTGACCCCCTCGGCATAGCCGTCGCGGTCGACGGCGAGCGCGGAGCCAGCGGGCACCTTATGCTTGTCCGCCTCGCGCAGGATCAGCGAGCCGAGATCTCGCATCTCCGCGTGGAGCAGGCCGACCGCGTTAAGCGGATCATCGGAGCGGAAGCTGTTCGAGCAGACCAGCTCGGCGAGCGAGTCCGTCTGATGCGCGGGTGTGCCCTCAATGCCGCGCATCTCCGACAGGCGGACCTTGTAGCCGGCCTCCGCCAGCTGCCATGCCGCTTCCGATCCGGCCAGGCCGCCGCCGATAATGTGAATCTGGTACGTCATCGCGCAGGCGAGTAGTCTAGCGCACCGGTAAATCAAACCGGGGGAGTGAAATCATGATGCTGACTGGCGGCCTGATCGCGGCACTCGTCCTTCTTTTCATCGCCTTGCCGACCATTTTCAAATCCTTCGGCGTGAACCAGGAATATGAGCGCGCCGTATTGTTTCGGCTCGGCCGGCTGGGAAATCCGAAGGGGCCGGGCTGGTATTGGCTCATTCCCTGGATCGATCGGGTCGTCCGGGTCGATCTGCGTACGATCACCAGTGTGCTCGAAACGCAGGAGACGGTGACGCGCGATGGCGTGCCGGTGAAGGTCAACGCCGTCCTGTGGTTCCGCGCCAAGGATGCGACGCAGGTCGTCACCACCGTCCAGAATTGGCAGGGCGCGGTCATTCAGGCCGCCGAAACCGCGATGCGCGACGCGATCGGCCAGAGCGATCTCGATCAGATGCTGAAGGAGCGCCTGCTTATCAATCAGCGGCTGCAGGACATGCTTGCACGCGCTTGCGACCATTGGGGCGTGGTTGTGGATTCGATCGAGATGAAAGACCTCGACATTCCCGAGCAAATGCAGCGCGCGATCGGCCGCGAGGCCGAGGCGATCCGGGAAAAAAGAGCCCGCATCATCAAGGCCGAAGGCGAGTTGGAGGCCGCGCAGAAACTCTCTGAAGCCGCCAGCACGATTGGCGGAACCCATGGCGCGCTCGAACTGCGCCGCCTCCAGGCACTGACCGAGATCGGCGTCGAGCATAATTCGACCATCATCGCGATGATGCCGGTCGAACTGATCGAGGCGGCGAAGAAGATCGCGGAGAAATGAAGCTTCTGATCGCCGCCCTTTTAGCTTCGGGGAGCACTTCGGAGCAGTGCCCCGCAAGGCTGGTCTTGCGCGGCGTTGGGCCGACGGCGGCGCGCCACGTTCAGCCTTACTCTGACTGCCTGAATGCCCATACGGGCCCAGAGGAGCATCTGCGAGCTACGTGTGCAGACGCGCGGCGCATGACCATAGACACCACGATCGCGCTGACGCGTCGCGGAAAGATCGACCGTGCACGCGCCTGGTTGGACGCAATGGCGCACTGGCGAGGCGATTGCGAGACCAACTTGAAAGTCGCTCGATAGAGTTCGGCGGCTAGGATTGCGCCCACCGCGGCATCACTGCGCGCGCCACGCGGCTGCCCAGCTTCACGAGCGAGAAGAGCGTCGACTTGGGCAGGACGCGCACATCCTCATACCATTCCGCCAGATCGGCGGTGAACCGGTGAAGGTGCTGGATCCGTTCGCGCATGTGGGGCGGGGCGCCGGTATCGCGCGAAAGGCGATCGCTGAGCTCGCCTAGGAAGGCGATGGTCGGGTCGATTTCGCGCCGTTTGCGCTCCGCGGCGACGCGCATAAGCATGTCCCAGGGGTCGCTCTCCGCGACGAAATGGTCGCGCCGGTCGCCCGGCTTGTGCGTCAGCCGGACCAGCCCATAGGATTGCAGTTCGCGCAGGCCTGTCGAGATATTGGAGCGGGCCAGCTTGAGCGTATCGCAAATCTCTTCGGCGATCAGAGGCCGGTGCGACAGAAACAGCAGGGCATGGATCTGGGCGACAGAACGATTGACGCCCCAGCGCGATCCCATTTCGCCCCAATGCAGAATGAACGCCTTTGCATCCGGATGATCGATCATCTCCGGCCTCCCCCGATTTTCCCCGGGACAGAAATAACGGAAACTATAATCTGGATCAATATTTGGGGAGCATTTGAATATCTTTGGGAGTTGGGGTGCTGATCCAGTGTTGGACCAGATCGAAGGGAGGGCGGAAATGATCGATCATGTCGGGTTCGCCGTCGGTGATGCCGAACGGTCGAGGCTTTTCTACGAGACGGCGCTGGCGCCACTTGGGCTCGGCCTGTTGCACACGCTCACGCCGGATCAAAGCGAGGCTGGCGGTACCGTCCACGGCTTCGGGCGGGACGGCAATGCCTTCTTCTGGATCGGGGATAATGAGGCGGTGGGCGAGGGGACGCATGTCGCCTTCGCCGCGCGGGGCCGGGCAGAGGTGGAAGCCTTCCATGCGGCCGCGATCCGCGCGGGTGGGCGCGACAATGGCGCGCCTGGGCTGCGCTCCCAATATGCGCCGGACTATTATGCGGCCTTCGTGCTGGATCCTGACGGCAACAATATCGAAGCCGTATGCAAGGGCGCGGCATGAAAATCTTCACCATTGGCTATGAAAAGGCGACGCAGGCCGAGCTGATCGGCGCGCTGGAGCAAGCCGGTGTGACCCGCGTGATCGATGTGCGCGCCGTGCCGCTGTCGCGCCGTCCGGGTTTCTCCAAGAATGTCCTCGCGGCAGGGCTGGCCGAGCACGGCATTGACTATGTCCTGCTGAAGGCGCTCGGCACGCCACCCGAGGGCCGCGAGGCGGCGCGCAAGCACGATCTTGCGACGTTGCGGCGCGTCTATTCGGGCCAGCTCGAGCAGCCCGAGGCGATCGTCCAGTCGCAGCAGATGCTCGATCTGGCGGAAGAGAAGCCGTCCGCTTTGTTGTGCTTCGAACGCGATCCCTCGGGCTGTCATCGCACCCTGTTGCTGCACATGGTCGCACCCGATGCAGAGGTGGTCGATTTGTTCGCCTGATCTTGCCGTGCGGCATGTTCATCTTGTTGCGACACCGTCATGACTGACATCAATTCCCTCGATATTATGGGACCTTAGTCAAAAATTTATGATTCACCCCGCATGATGGCCGATGCGCCCATGGTGGCGAGCGTCGGTGTTCGGGGGATGTCATGTTCAGGAATTTGCTGGTTGCGGCGGCCGCCGCCGGGGTCGCATTGGCACCGGTCCAGGCGGCCTGCTGGAAATCGGAGGAGGCTTCGGCCGCGAGTGTTCGCGAGCTGCAGTCGATGCTGATGGTCGCGGCGCTGCGGTGTCAGGTGGCGGGCCATCCGATGATGGACGACTATAATCAGTTCGTGCAGGCCAACCGTGCCGCAATCGGTGCGATGAATGACCGTATCAAGGCGCACTTCATCCGCACGTTCGGCCCCGCCGGCGGACAGCGCGCCTATGACAGCTTCACCACCTCCATGGCCAACGGCTATGGCGCGGCGTCGAGCGGCGCGGATGTCTGCGCCGACGCCGACAGCCTCGCGCTTGAAGGCGCCGGTATGGGCGGCTCGATCGAAGGGCTGCAATTGCTTGCCGAGCGTCAGGGCCTGGCCGCCAAGCTGCCCGAGGGCCTGTGCGAAGGCGTCGCCCGCACCGAATATGCCGCCGCGAGCGGCGTGACGGAAACGGTGCGGCGCTAGAGATTTCCCGGTGCCGCGATCCGCGTGAGCGGACCGAATAGACCATATAAAGATATCTTTATATTGCTTCGCCCGCCCCGAATGGCTAGGGCGCGAAGGCGGCCGCTTCGATGCGGCCGCCTTTTCTTTTGCCTAGGAGATTCCCCGTGGCCACCGCCGCAGTCGACAGCTTCAACGACTATCTGGTCCATGACATCGCGCTCGCCGGCTGGGGCCGCAAGGAGATCGTGATCGCCGAGACCGAGATGCCGGGCCTGATGGCGCTGCGCAGCGAATATGGCGCGTCGAAGCCCTTGAAGGGCGCGCGCATCACCGGCTCGCTCCACATGACGATTCAGACCGCGGTGTTGATCGAGACGCTCGTAGCCCTCGGCGCCGAAGTGCGCTGGGCCTCGTGCAACATCTTCTCGACCCAGGACCATGCGGCTGCCGCGATCGCTGCCGCCGGTATCCCCGTCTTCGCCGTGAAGGGCGAGACGCTCGCCGAATATTGGGACTATGTCGGCAAGATCTTCGATTGGGGCGACGAGCCCTGCAACATGATCCTCGACGACGGCGGCGACGCCACCATGTTCGCGCTCTGGGGCGCGAAGATCGAGGCCGGCGCGACCCTGCCCGAGCCCGAGAATGACGAGGAAGTCGAATTCCAGCGCGCGCTGAAGGCGTTCGTCGCAGCCAAGCCGGGCTACCTCACCCAGACCGTCAAGGCGATCAAGGGCGTCTCGGAAGAGACCACCACCGGCGTCCACCGCCTGTATGAGATCGCGAAGAAGGGCGAGCTTCCCTTCCCGGCGATCAACGTCAACGACAGCGTGACCAAGTCGAAGTTCGACAATCTCTACGGCTGCAAGGAGAGCCTCGTCGACGCGATCCGCCGTGCTACCGACGTGATGCTCGCGGGCAAGGTCGCGACCGTCGCCGGCTTCGGCGACGTCGGCAAGGGCTCGGCCCAGTCGCTCCGCAACGGCGGCGCGCGCGTGCTCGTCACCGAAATCGACCCGATCTGCGCGCTGCAGGCGGCGATGGAAGGCTTCGAGGTCGTGACGATGGAAGAGGCCGTCACCCGCTCGGACATCTTCGTGACGGCAACCGGCAATGCCGACGTCATCACCGCCGAGCACATGGCGAAGATGAAGCCGATGTCGATCGTCTGCAACATCGGTCACTTCGACAGCGAGATCCAGATTTCGGCGCTCAGCAACTACAAGTGGACCGAGATCAAGCCGCAGGTCGACCTCGTCGAATTCCCCGACGGCAAGGAGATCATCGTCCTCGCCAAGGGGCGTCTGGTGAACCTGGGCTGCGCCACCGGCCACCCGTCTTTCGTGATGTCGTCCAGCTTCACCAACCAGGTGCTGGCGCAGATCGAGCTGTTCGCGAAGGGCGATCAGTATGAAAACCAGGTCTACGTCCTGCCCAAGCATCTCGACGAGAAGGTCGCGCGCCTTCACCTCGACAAGCTGGGCGTGAAGCTGTCGAAGCTGAGCGAAAAGCAGGCGGCCTATATCGGCGTCAGCCCGGAGGGCCCGTTCAAGCCGGATCATTATCGCTACTGATCGCGAGCAGAATTTCCTCCTTTCGCGCTGAGCTTGTCGAACCGCCATCTTGCCTTTCTGCCGCGTGTAGAGAAGGACAGGCCTTCGACAGGCTCAGGCCGAACGGAGAGGGGCGATCTGCGCTGTGTTTTCAGGATGAAGCCGCCAGGCGTTAGCGGAGCGGCTCGGTGACGGTCGACGCGGTCATGATGGCCGTCGTTGCTGGCGTGTGGCTGGCGCTCGCCGTCGCCGCCACGCTGATCGGCGCACGCAAGGCAGCCAAGGCCGATCAAGCCCTGGCCGAGGCGCGCGCCGTATCCGATCTGCTGGCGGGCGCTCCGGCGGTTCCATTGCTCGTCTATGCCGACGACTCGATCGACGCCGATCCTCGCATCGCGGGGTGGCTGGCGCTCGACAAGGTGCCGACCCGGCTTGGCGATCTCGACAGCAGCGACGGTGAGGGCGGAATCGGTCATGAGGCGCTGGATGCGCTGAAGGCGGATCTTGCCGATTGCCGCGCCACCGCCAATCCGATCCAGCGCACGATCACGCTCCCCGACGGTTCGCGCGTGTTCAGCGTCCGCGGTCAGCCCTATAGCGTCGGCGGCGATCATCGCGCCGTCCTGCTATGGATGCTCGATGTTAGCGAGCGCCAGCGCGAAGTCGTCAAATTACGCGAGCAGGGCGCGCGCATGGCGCGAGCGCTCGATGGGCTGTCGGCGCTGATCGAGGCCGCGCCTTTCCCGATGTGGCATCGTGGGCCCGATCTCGACATCGCGCTCGTCAACGGCGCTTATGTTCGCGCGATCGAAGCGGAGAATGCCGAGCAGGTCGTCTCACGCGGGATGGAACTGATCGAATCGCAGGGGCTGCCCGGCGGCCGTGCCGGCGCGGCGGCAGCGCGAGACCGCGGCGCCATCTTCACCCGCACAGCCCCTGCAATCATCCAGGGTGAGCGCCGCGTGATGCGTGTCACCGACGTGCCGATCGGGGAGGCGGGCGTCGCCGGCTATGCGATCGACGTGCAGGAACTGGAAGAGGCGCGCGCCGACCTCAGCCTGTTCATGCGCGCCCAGCGCGACATGCTGGATCGCTTGTCGGCAGGCGTGGCGCAGTTCGGCGCCGACCATAATCTGGTCTTCTACAATCGCCATTTCGTGCGCCTGTTCGCGCTCGAGCCCGAATGGCTAGCCGACCGACCCGAATTCGATCGCGTGCTGGAACGGATGCGCGAAGCGCAGCGCGCGCCCGAAAGCCGCGATTTTCCGGGTTGGAAGTCCGAGCGCCGCGCATGGTTCTCGACGACCGAACCGGTCGAGGAAAATTGGCTGTTGCCGGGCGGCATGCACCTGCGCGTCGTCGCGCAGCCTCTGCCCGACCGGGGCCTGTTGCTCATCTTCGAGGATCGGACCGAGCATCTCCAGCTCGCCAGCGCACGCGATACGCTGGTCCGCGTGCGCACCGCCACGTTCGACAATCTGTTCGAGGCGGTCGGCGTGTTCGCCGCCGACGGGCGCCTCCATCTGTGGAACAGCCGCTTCCGCGACGTATGGGATCTGCCCGAGGACGAATTGGCGCAGCATCCGCGCGTCGACCTTCTCGTCCAGTCGATCGCGCCCAAATTGCTCGATCCGTCGCGTGCGGGGCTGATCCGCGAGCTGGTGCGCGTCGCGACCGTCGATCGCCAGCATCGTTCGGGCCGCATTTCGACGATCGACGGGCGCCACTTCGAATTCGCAGCGGTGCCGTTGCCCGACGGAAACGCGCTTTTCACCATGCTTGATATCACCGCCAGCCGGGGCATCGAGGAAGCGTTGCGAGACCGCAACGAAGCGTTGGAAGAGGCCAACCGCCTCAAGAACGCGTTCGTATCGAGCATGAGCTACGAGTTGCGCGTGCCGCTCACATCGATTGCGGGCTTCGCCGAAATGCTGGCGGGCGGCTATGCGGGGGAATTGAGCGATACCGCACGGGATTATGTCGGCGCGATCATGACGGCGGTCGGCCGCTTGTCGGCGCTCATGGGTGACGTGCTCGACCTGACCCAAAGCGCCGCCGGTACGTTGCCGATGGCGTTCGAGCCGTTGGAGGTGGCGGATTTCGTGCGCCAGGCGGTCGAGCTGGTGCGCGAACCCGCGCGGAGCGCGGGCCTGACGCTTGCCGCCACGCTCTCTCCCGAAAGCGGTACCATCGCCGGCGACCGCAAACGGCTCAACCAGGCGCTCGACCATCTGCTGCGCAACGCCATCACCTATACGCCGGCGGGCGGGCGAGTGCTGGTACGCAGCCGCGTGGCGGACGGCATGGCGGAGATCGTCGTCTCCGATAACGGACCCGGCATTCCGCCCCGTCAGCGCGAACGGATCTTCGACCGTTTCCGCCGTTCGACTATCGGCCAGGGTGGTCAGGGCGGCGAGGATAACGATGCGGGCGAGGAAAGTGCCGGCTTCGGTCTGCCGCTCGCGCGTCAGTTCGTCGAGGCGCATGGCGGCACGCTCGACCTTTTGTCCGATGTCGGGCGTGGCACGAGCGTGATCATCCGCCTGCCCCTGCAAGGCACCGACGGGCCCGGCGGGGCCGAACCCGACGAGGCCGCAGCCTGATGCGTTCCGGCACGATCGCGCTGGCTGATGCTTCCGCGACCGAGATTTTGGGTGCGGCGCTTGGAAGCGTGCTTCGACCTGGCGACGTCGTCGCCCTGTCCGGGCCGCTGGGCGCCGGCAAGACGACTTTCGCGCGCGGCGTGCTTGGCGCCCTGGGGCTGAGCGGCGAGGCGCCGAGCCCGAGCTTCAGCCTGGTCATCGCCTACGATCCTCCCGACGTGAGGCTGCCGCTATGGCATGTCGACCTCTACCGGATCGAGGACCCCGAGGAGATCGGGGAACTGGGCCTCGATGATGCGCGTATCGACGCAGTGCTGCTGATCGAATGGCCCGAGCGGATGGGGGATCGCCTGTGGGACGATGCGCTGCGGCTGAGCCTGGACCCCGAACCGACCGGCGGGCGGCGCTTGACTTGGATCATTCCCGCGGCATGGGATGGGCGATGGCCGCTGCCCCGATCATGACTCCTCCGGCGAGCGCGCCGGACTTCCTTCGCCGCGCCGGATGGGAGGGGGCGGAAATCGTGCCGCTCGCCGGCGATGCGTCGTTTCGCCGCTATTTCCGTGTGCTGGGGCCCAGCGGCAACGCCGTGCTTATGGACGCGCCGCCGCCGCATGAGGATGTGCGGCCTTTCTTGAGCGTTGCCGACCATCTCCATCGCCATGGTTTTGCTGCGCCCCGCATTCTGGCCCGCGATGTCGATGCCGGTCTTATTCTGCTGGAAGATTTCGGCGACGACCGGATGCGCGAGGCGCTCGATGCCGATCCTTCGCGAGAGGATGCGATCTACGCCCAGGCGATCGATCTGATCCGCGATCTTCATAGGCATCCTGCCGGCGACCTCCCGCCCTACGACATGGCGGTCTATCAGCGCGAAGCCGCATTGTTTCCCGAATGGTATATGCCTGCGGTCGGGCTGGACGTGGCGCCCGGCTGGGCCGATGCCTGGGCCGAGGCGCTAGGCCCGGTCGCACAGGACCAGTCGACCACCGTGCTGCGCGATTATCACGCCGAAAATATCATGCTGCTGCCCGATGGCGGCCTGGGTCTGCTCGACTTCCAGGATGCCCTTGCAGGACATCGCGCTTACGACCTCGTCTCCTTGCTGCAAGACGCGCGACGCGACGTCTCGCCTGACCTCGAGGCGCGGATGCTCGATCATTACGGCCCGGTTGACCGGGCCGCTTATTCCCTGCTCGGGGCGCAGCGCAACGCCAAGATATTGGGCATCTTCACGCGCCTGTGGAAGCGCGACGGTAAGGCGCGCTACCTCGCCTTCCAGCCGCGCATGTGGACCTATATGGAGCGGGATTTGCAGCATCCCGCCCTTGCCCCGGTAAAGGCCTGGTTCGACGCGCATGTGCCGCTCGACAAGCGCGCGGCCTATTGGCGCGAGCATCGCGCGTGAAGGCCTATCGCCCGCTCCGGCCCACGGCGGGCGATGCGACCCCGATCCGCACCGCGATGGTTCTCGCCGCAGGGCTGGGCAAGCGTATGCGCCCGCTCACCGCGACGCGGCCGAAACCATTGGTCGAGGTGGCGGGAAAGCCGTTGCTCGATCATGTGCTCGACCGGTTGCGCTCGGCCGGCATAGGGCGCGCGGTCGTGAACACGCATTATCTTGCTGACTCGGTCGCAGCCCATCTGAAGGATGAGGCGCAAGACCTTGAAATCCTGATCTCTGATGAAACCGGTCAGCTGCTTGAGACCGGCGGCGGAGTAACCAATGCTTTGTCGCTGATCGAGGACGAGACCTTTCTTGTCGCCAATAGCGACAATCTCTGGATCGACGGCCCGGTCGATGCGATCCGCCTGCTCGAACAGAGGTGGGACGAGCGGCAAATGGATGCCCTGCTATTGGTCGTGCCGCTCGCCCAGGCCAATTGCCATGAAGGGCCGGGCGATTTCCGCATGGACCCGCTCGGCCGGCTTGAGCGCCGTGCGCCTGGCAAGCCCGCGCCTTTCGTCTATACGGGCGTGCAAATCGTTTCGCGCCGCCTGTTCCGCGACGCGCCGTCAGGCGCCTTCTCGATGAACATATTGTGGAACCGGGCGATCGCCGAGGGACGTGTTTTCGGCGTGGTCCACGAAGGTCTCTGGTTCGACGTCGGCACCCCGCCCGCCGTCGCCAAGACCGAGGCGATTTTGGCTAGCGGTTGATTTCAGCCAGCTACCCACGCTCAGCGTTCTCCTGATGGGACAGCCTTGGCGGACGTAGGATATTTCCTATGCGGTACAGTCCCTCTAGACCGGTTCCGTGACCGCGTCGCACCCTTCCGTCTTCAACGTGCCCGTGGATCGCGGCTTTGCCGATGCGCTGGCGGCGGGCCTGCTAGCGCACACCCAGGGGGACCGGCTGGCACTGGCGCGGGCGACCATCCTTTTGCCCAACAACCGCGCGCAACGGGCTATCACCGACGCGTTCGTGCGTCGTTCCGAAGGCGGGTTGCTGCTGCCGCGGCTCGTCTCGATCGGCGATCCCGAGCTGGACGATCGTATCGGCCCGTTGTTCGATCCGGTCGGCGACGATCCTGTTCCGCCCGCGATCGATCCGCTCGCCCGCCAGCTGATCCTCGCCCGCCTGATCGGGGAGGCGCGCAATGCCGATCCGATCGAACCGGTGGAGGCGGTGCGTCTTGCAGCCGACCTCGCACGGGCGCTGGATCAGATGATCGTGGAGGAGGTTGCACTGCACCGCCTTGCCGCGGTCGTTCCGCCCGAGCTTTCGCAGCACTGGCAGGTGTCGCTCGATCTCCTGCGGATCATACTCGAACGCTGGCCCGAGGAGCTGGCGAGACGCGGGCGCATCGATCTGTCCGATCGGCGCAACCGGCTGCTCGCGGCGGCCGAACGGCGCTGGACCGATGAGCCGCCAGCGGGGCTGATCGTGGCCGCGGGCATCTCCACCACGGCACCTGCCTTGTGCCGTCTGCTGCGCCGGATCGCGCGCCTGCCGCAGGGCATGATCGTGTTCGCCGGGCTCGATCCGCTGATGTCCGAAAAAGAATGGGAGGCGCTCGGCGGGGGCGAGGAGGCGCGCGGGGCGCAGGAGACGCACCCGCAATATGTGCTGCGGGAGATGCTCGACCGCATCGGCGTCCACCGCAGCGAGGTCCTCGAGTGGCCGACAGCGGAGGGCGGTTCCGCTCCCGGCCGGGCTCGCCTCATTAGTGACGTGATGAAGTCCGCCGCCTTCACGGACAGCTGGCAGGCCCTCCCGGCCGAGCCCCCCGCCGGCATCACGGCGATCGAGCTCCCCAATCCGGCTGCAGAGGCGCAGGCCATTGCGATCGCGTTGCGCGAGAGCGTGGAGGTGCCGGGGCGGACGGCGGCACTGGTGACCCCGGACCGCGCCCTCGCCACGCGTGTCGCCGCCCATCTGCGGCGTTGGGGAATCGAGGCGGACGACAGCGCGGGGCGCCCGTTGTCGCGGACCCCGCCCGGGACCCTGCTGGGCGCGATCGCGGATGTCGCGGCGGCGCAGTTCGCGCCAGTGGCCCTGCTGGCGCTGCTCAAGCACCCGCTCGTGCGCGCGGGCGAGGAGCGGCTCGGCTGGCTGGACGAGGTGCGCAAACTCGATCGCGCGCTGCGTGGCCCCCGGCCAGGGCCTGGCTTGTACGGGATTACGCGCTTCCTGGGCGAGGGCGACGATCGCTCACGTCCGGTACGCGGGGCGGCCTTGGCTTGGTGGAAGGGGCTGCTTCCCGTCCTCGAACCGCTGGAAGCCGCCTTTGCCGCACGGGCGCCACGGCTGGCGGATCTGCTCTTGGTGATCACCGACACCGCCACCGCGCTGGCGGGTGATGAGGCATGGAGCCGCCCGGCCGGTCGAGCCGCCGCCGAACTCGTCACCGGACTGCAGGCCAGCCTGGACGAAGGGCCGCGGGCCGTGAATGCGCATGCTTTCCCCGCCTTCCTCCGGGTGATGATGGACGGCGTTGCGGTCCGCCCGCCGCAGGGCGGACATCCGCGTATCCATATCTGGGGCCTGATCGAGGCGCGGCTGCAGCAGACCGACCTGGTTATCCTCGGCGGGCTCAACGAAGGCGTATGGCCCAGCCTGCCGGCGCCGGATCCATGGCTTGCCCCGGCGATCCGCGCCGAACTCGGTCTGTCCGGGCTGGAGCGTCGCATCGGGATCGAGGCGCAGCAATTCGCGTCCGGGCTGGGCAATCCCCGCGTCTTGCTGACGCGCGCACGGCGCGATGCGCGAGCGCCCACGACCGCGTCGCGCTTCTGGTTGCGGCTGGTGGCGATGACGGGCGGCGTCGCGGGCGATGCGCGCCTCCAGCATTGGGCCGACGGGATCGATCGGCCACACGACTTCGCGCCCGCCAAGCAACCGCGTCCGCGTCCTCCAGTCGCGGATCGCCCGACCCGACTGGCCGTCACCAAGCTCGACCGGCTGAAGGCCGATCCCTTTGCCTTCTATGCCGATGCGATGCTCAGGCTGCGTGCCTGGGACGCGGTCGATGCCGATCCCAGCGCCGCCTGGCGGGGCAGCGCGGTCCACAAGATTTTCGAGGACTGGATCGCACAGGATGATTGCGATCCGGCCAAGCTGCGTCCACGCGCCGAGCGGTTGCTTGCCGAAAGCGCGGCGCATCCCGTGCTACGGACCTTGTGGGCGCCGCGCCTGCTCGAAGCGGTCGATTGGGCGGCCGACGAAGTGGCGCGCGGCATGGCCAACGGGCGACGCCCGATCGCGGCCGAACGGAAGGGCGTGATTCAGATCGCGGGGATCGAGCTTGAGGGCACGGTCGACCGCATCGACCGGCTCGCCGACGGCGGCATCGCGATCGTGGACTGGAAAACCGGCCAACCACCCTCGAAGCGCGCGGTTGCCGAGGGTTATTCGATGCAATTGGGTCTGCTTGGTCTGATCGCCGAGCGTGGCGGGTTCAAGGACATTGCCGGCAAGCCCGAGGCGTTCGAATATTGGTCGCTCGCCACCGGGCGCGACGGGACGCTCGGCTATATCGCGAGCCCGGTCGGCCTCAACAAGCAGGGGCAGGGGATCGATCCCGCCGATTTCACGACCCGCGCCGCGCGCGTACTGGCAGGTGCGGTCGAGGAATATCTCAAGGGCGATGCCGAATTCGTCGCGAAGCTTCACCCTGAATATGCGCCTTATGGCGATTATGACCAGTTGATGCGGCTCGACGAATGGTATGGCCGTAATGCCGGGGGGGAGGGCGAATGAGTGCGCCTGTCCAGCCGCTGAAACCGCTCGAAGGCGCGCAGGCGCACGCTTCCCATCCCGCCGAACAGATATGGCTTTCGGCCTCGGCGGGTACGGGCAAGACCCATGTGCTGACCGCGCGCGTGTTGCGCTTGTTGCTCAATGGAGCCCCGCCCGAGTCGATCCTGTGCCTGACCTTCACCAAGGCCGGTGCGGCCGAGATGGCCGAACGTATCCAGGGCCGGCTGGCGGCATGGGTGCGGATGGATGAAGCGGATCTGCGCAAGGAATTATACGCGCTGCACGAGGGCGGCGACGATGCGGCGGTGCGCCGCGCGCGCCGCCTGTTCGCCCGCGTGCTGGATGCACCCGGCGGGCTGCGTATCCAGACGATCCACGCTTTCTGTCAGGCTTTGCTGGCGAGCTTTCCGGCCGAAGCGGGGCTTGCGCCGGGTTTCAAGCCGCTCGAAGGGCGCGCGGAAGCAGCGCTTCGGCGGTCGACTCTCGCGGAGATGCTGGTCGGGGCCGAGCAGGGCGGTGACCACGGCCTCATCCGCGACGTGCAGAAGCTCAGCCGCCGGCTCGGCGAGGAGAAAGCCGAACGCTATCTTTCGACCTGCGCGCGCGCGATCGAGGCGATGCAGCAGCTTGGCCCGCGCGAGGGGATCGAACCGCGCGTCCGCACCGCGCTCGATGTGCCATTGGGTGATGTCGAGGACGTGATCCGCGATCGGGTGGCCGACACCAACTTCGACGTCGCTTGCCTGCGCCGGATCGCCATGGCCAACCGGCACTGGGGCACCGCGCGCGGCAATGACCGGGCGGACCGGATCGAGCGCTGGCTTGCCTCCGCGCCCGCTGAGCGGGCGGCAACGTTGCTCGACCTGCACGGCGTCTGGGCGAAGAAGGATGGCGATCCCTTGTCTTTCGCCAAGGGGCAGGCGCCGCAGCTCGATCATTATGAGCCGGATTGCCGCTCGGCGCATGCGGAGGCGGATGCCTTGCTCGGGCTGCGCATGCGTGCCGAACTGGCGGGGTTGCTCGCTGCCGGCCTGCGCGCGGGGCAGGCCTTCGCCATCACCTATGCGCGCGCCAAGCGAGATCAGGGCGTGGTCGATTTCGACGACCTGATCCGGCTTGCGACCGATCTTCTTCAGCGGCCCGGCATCGGCGCCTGGATCCGCTACAAGCTCGACCGCCGCACCGCGCATATCCTGGTCGACGAGGGGCAGGATACCAATGCCCAGCAATGGACGATCGTGCGCGCGTTGGCCGATGAATTCTTTGTCGAGGAACGCAGCGCCGACCGGCCCGAGCGGACCATCTTTGCGGTCGGTGACTTCAAGCAGGCCATCTTCGGGTTCCAGGGCACTAACCCGCTCTTCTTCGCCGCCGCCCGCGAAGGCTTCGCGGAATCGGTGGAGGAAAGCGGACGCACGCTGCATCGCCTGTCGCTCGATCGATCCTTCCGTTCGACCGGAACCGTGCTCGCGGTGGTGGACAAATTGATCGGGCGGCTCGGGGAGGAGCGGCTGGGACTCTATGACCCCGCGGAGCGTCATCTCACGGCGCGTGGCGATCTTCCGGGCACGGTCACCTTGCTGCGGCCCGTGTCGCGGGATCTGGATGCGCTTCCCGACGATGATGGCGAAGAAAGCTGGATCGACGATGCCGCGCGCGACTTCGCGAAGAAGCTAGCCAGCCAGGTTCGTCAATGGATCGACGAGCCGCTCTGGCTGGAGGGAAGGGGCAGGGCGCTCCGCCCGGAGGACGTGCTCATCCTCGTGCGCAAGCGCGGCGATCTCGCCTCGCTGATTGTCGCCCGCCTCCATGCCGAGGGCGTGCCCGTGGCCGGCGTCGATCGCCTCAAGCTCGCCGCGCCGTTGGCTGTGCGCGACCTTATGGCCGCGATCCGGTTTGTGCTGCAGCCCGAGGATGACCTCAACCTCGCCAGCCTCCTGGTCTCGCCCTTGTTCGGTCTCAGCCAAGAGGAGCTTTATGCGGTCGGCTTTGGCCGCCGTTCGAGCCTCTGGTCCGCGCTGGGCGCGCACCCGGCCGGCGAGCCGTTGCGCCAGCTGCTCGCGCGCGCCGACCTCACCAGCCCCTATCAATTCCTCGAATATATCCTGTCGGGTCCGCTCGACGGGCGGCGCAAGCTGATGCGGCGGCTGGGGGGCGAGGCGCGCGACCCGATCGAGGAATTGCTTAATGCCGCGCTCGCGATCGAAAGCGAGACGACGCCGACGTTGCAGACCTTCCTCGACTGGTTCGATCGTGACGAGGTGGAGGTCACGCGCGATCCTTCCGCACCGCAGGATGCGGTTCGGGTGATGACTGTGCATGGCGCCAAAGGGCTGCAGGCGCCGCTCGTCATCCTCGCCGATGCCACCGGCAATCCCGACGCCGCGCCCACCAGTGTGATCGACTGGCAGATCGAGGCGGAGGGTGAAGAGCTTCCCGTCTTCCGGCCGCGCAAGGCCGAGTTGGCGGGCTCGCTTGCCGATGCCCTGGCGAAGGTCGAGAAACGCGAGCGCGAGGAACATTGGCGCCTGCTTTATGTCGCGGTGACGCGGGCGGAGGAGCATCTCGTTATCGGCGGAGCGCTCGGGCCGCGTGCGCGCGGGCAGGTGCCACCCGAAAGCTGGTATGCAGCTCTGGAAGGCGCGCTCGACGATCTGGGTGCACCCGCTGTCGCCGATCCGATCTGGGCCGGCGCGCGTCACTTCACGGGCGGCACGCCGCAACCGGGGCGGGGCGATGGAGGGACCGTCGAACCGATTGAGGCGCCGGGTGAGCCGGCCTGGTTGCGCAGGCCCGCGCCCACCGAAAGCCGCCCCCCGCGGCCCCTGGCACCTTCCGCGCTGGGCGAGGATCGCGTCGCCGATCCGCCGCCCGGACCTGCTCTGCTCGCCGCGGCGCGCCGTGGGCGCCTGCTTCATGCCTTGTTCGAGCGCCTGCCCGCGTTGGCGCCCGGAATACGCGCTGCGGCTGGGGAGCGCTGGCTCGAACATTCGGGCGGGGTCGATGATGCGGCGGAGCGCGGCGCGCTGGTGCGTGACGTTTGCGCGGTCATTGCCGACCCGGCGCATGCCGCGATCTTCGCGCCCGACGCGTTGGTTGAGGCTCCGATCGCCGCCGTGCTCCCCGATGGGCAGGTCATTGCCGGAACGGTCGATCGCTTGCTGGTCGAGCCCGACCGCATCCTTCTGATCGATTTCAAGACGGGGCGTCGCGCCCCCGCGGGTCTCGATCAGGTACCGGTCCACCACCTGGGTCAGATGGCTGCCTATGCGGCGGCGCTGGCGGTGGTCTTTCCGGACCGGCGGATCGAGGCGGCCTTGCTCTACACGTCGGGCCCGACCCTGATCCAGCTCCCTGAACGCCTGCTTGCCGCGCACAAGCCAAGCTTGGGAGGGGCGGAGCAAATGCTTGAGCTGGACGGTTGAGTGGAGCGAGCCTCCTGCCTACATCCTGCACGTAACGAGTTTCATGGAGATTCCCTCATGGCCACCAAGAAGATCACCGACGCCTCCTGGGAAGATGACGTGCTCAAGGCCGATGGCCCGGTGCTGGTCGACTTCTGGGCGGAATGGTGTGGCCCGTGCCGGATGATCGGCCCGGCGCTCGAAGAGATATCGGATGAGCTGGGCGAGAAGGTCACGATCGCCAAGATCAACATCGACGAGAATCCCGACGCGCCCGGCCGCTATGGCGTGCGCGGCATTCCGACCATGATCCTGTTCAAGGGGGGCGCGCCGGCCGCGACCAAGGTCGGCGCCGCGCCGAAAAGCCAACTCAAGGGGTGGCTCGAATCCTCCCTCTGACCAGCTGCCTTTGCGGCCAAAAGGTCTAAATTCGGGGCCGGCGGTTTTTAGAACCGTCGGCCCTTTGGTTTTTATTCTTGACAAGCCTGGATTGACGGATCGCGGGGGTGTATACCGCGTTTATCCCTGAAATGTTCGGGGAGTTTGGTTGTGTGCGTCCGTAGCCCTGTCAGGTTGAGCTTGCTCGCCGCCGCGGCCATGGTCTTGCTCAACCCGTCCAACGCGGTTTTTGCGCAGATTCCAGTGTCGGACAGGGTTCCTGCGACGGCGCGTTGGTCGTTGAATGCGGCACGCGATCTGGTCGGCGCGATCGAAGCCGCCCGTGATGAGGGCCTCCATCCATCCGATTACAACCTGGCAGGCCTCAAGCATGCCGTGGCAGCAGGGGAGGGGGATGCCCTCGACGCTGTCGCGACCGCCGCCGCACTGCAGCTGGCGCATGACTATTATTTCGGCCGGATGTCGGACCGCTCGGGCATGGGCTGGATGATCGAGCGTTCATCTTTCGAGGCTGCCCAATTCCCCGCGCGGCTTCGCTCGGCCATCGCGGACGGATCGGTGCGCGGGTTTTTCCAGGCACTACTGCCGTCCGACGCCCGTTATGCCGCGCTCCGCGATGCGCTCTCCCGGACCGAGCCTAGTCCCGAACGTGATCGGCTACGCGTCAACATGGAGCGCTGGCGTTGGATGCCGCGCTCCATCGCGGCCGATTATCTTTACGTGAACATACCCAGCTACCAGCTCCGCCTGATTCGTGGCGGCATTCAATTCTCCTCTTACGACGTGGTGGTCGGGGCGCCGGACACTCCAACGCCGCAGATGGTGAGCCCGACCGGGTCGCTGGTGGTCAATCCCGCCTGGTATGTGCCCGCCAGCATTGCGAAGAAGTCGGGGTTGCGTCCGGGCCGGGGCGGCTTTGTCGGCCGCCGGCTGGGCGACGGGAGCATAGGCGTGATGCAGCCGCCCGGGCCGCGCAACGCGCTGGGTAGGATCAAGTTCAACCTGGATAATGATCTGGCGATCTATCTGCACGACACCAATGCGAAATCGGCCTTCGCGCGCGAAAACCGGGCGCTCAGCCATGGTTGCGTGCGGGTCAAGGATATCGACCAGCTCGCGACCGAATTGATGTTGCAGGGCGGCGATGGTGTCGCGCTTGAGGAAGCACTGGCCGACAGCCAGACCGCGACGCTTCACTTGCCGCAAACCTGGCCGGTTTATATCGTCTACTTCACTGCCGACACCGACGAGACCGGCCGGGTCGTCACCTACCGCGACCCTTACGGCTATGATGCCAAGGTGCTCGCCGCGCTTGATGGCAAGCCGCTGCAGGTCGCGTCCAACTAGGGGCCGGATTCTGGGCCTTGCGCCGCGCGCATGAAAAAGGGCCGCCCGGCTTTACCCGGGCGGCCCTCCTTAATTCGACGCCAGCGCGATTATTCGGCGTTGGTCGTGTTGCCGCCCATCATGCTGTCGGACGCATTGGCGCTGTTCATGTCAGCAGCCGACATGTCATTCATGCTGCCTTCCGCGTTCATGTCGGTCATCGACACGTTCTCGGTGGTGTTGGTGGTCTCGCTCTTGCAGGCCGCGAGGCTCAGAGCAGCGGCCGCGACCATCGCAACGGCAGCGGTCTTCTTGATGACGTTTCGCATGTCAGACTCCCTAGAATTTCGATTTGGACCGGGCTTTGTCGACCATTACCCAAATCAGCGCCGACCTTACCATAAAGCAGCGATGCCTCAAGGGTGAATGACGCGTCGGTCAAGCGATTGAAGGAATTGAGGGAATTCGGCGGCAAGCGCTTCATCGAACTTTTGCGACGAAGCGGCGCGCCGCAACGCGGCAAGGCTGGTAACCGGATATTCGGCGATTCCGCACGGCACGATTGCGTCGAAATGCGAAAGGTCCGGATCGAGATTGATTGCGAAACCATGGAGCGTGACCCAGCGCCGCACGCGCACGCCGATCGCGCCGATCTTTGCTTCGCGGCCCTGGCGGTCGTCGGTCCAGATGCCGATCCGTCCCGGCGCCTTTCGGGCCGGAACGCCAAGCCCGCCCAGCGCGCGGATAAGCCAATCTTCCAGGCTCGAGACATAACAGCGTACGTCGCGCCCGCGCGCGTCCAGATCGATCAGGACATAGCCGATCCGCTGGCCCGGCCCGTGATAGGTGTAACGGCCGCCGCGGCCCGTGCGATGGACCGGGAAACGGCCGGGTTCGAGCAGTTCGGCTTCGGCCGCGCTGGTGCCGCCGGTGATGACGGGCGGATGCTCCAGCAACCACACCAGTTCCGGTGCCGTCTCGTCGCGAATCGCGGAAGCGCGCGCCTCCATTTCGGCGAGCGCTTGCGCATAATCGGTGAGGCCGGGCGATACGCGCCATTCGATCTGTTCGCGGGGGGCAGGCATGGAAGCGCCCATGTGGCGGTAGCCAGGCGCGCTTGCAAGCAAGGCCTCGATTGCCTTTGGCGCTATGCCCGACGATAAAGCGCGCCAACAGGGAGGAATTTTGCTTGGCGAAGTCGCTTTCGATCGAAGATGCCTTTTCGTGGACGCAGAGCTTTGTCGCGCGCGAATGGCGCCTTCTCCTTCCGGTTGCTCTTGCCTTCCTCGCGCTTCCTCCGCTGATGATGGATCTGCTGGTGCCGCAATCCGTCTGGCAGGCGCTGGCCCTCGCGATTCAGTCGCAAAATCCGCAAGCAGCCTCAGGCGCGATGCAGGTGGTGATGCCCGTCATGGGGGTCGTGCTGCTGATCGCCTCGTTTGGGGGCCTTACGATCAGCGCCATGGCGCTGATTCCGGCGATCAGCGTTGTGGAGGCTCTTTCGCTCGCGCTGCGCCGGCTCCCGACGATGCTGGGCGCGCTTCTGCTTGTCGCTGCCGGACAAGTTTTGGCCGCGATGGTGCTGACACTGATCTTCGCCGCCGCCCACCTTGTCGGTGCAGGCGCGCAATCGCTTCTGGTTCTGACGGTGATGGGCCTGACCCTGTTCGTGACGATCCGGTTGATCGGTTTGTCGCCGATAATCGTGACCCGGCGCATCAGCGTGATCTCCGCGATCCGCGAAAGCTGGCATATCAGCCAGGGCGCCTTCTGGCGGATTCTGGGCGTGATCCTGATTTATTGCCTGGGCGCGACGGTTGTGATGCTCGCATTCGATTATGCGGTCGGCATCCTGCTGAATTTGGCGATGCATTCGCTCGGCGCGGATGAGCTTGGCCGCGCCCTTACGGCCGTGGTCCAGCGGACCGTCGGCGCCATGATGGCGCTCGGCCTGCACTTGCTGATCGCCGCGGTCTTCCGTCAGCTGAACGACGCGCCGATCAGGGGGATTTGAGGCGCCGCGTCGCGCGGCAGCACGCCGATCAGGCGCGGGTCCGCAAAGGTTTCGATCGCGCGTGCGAACGGGATGAAACCTTTGCGGCGGTAGAAGCCGAGCGCGGCGGGATGATCGAGCGTGCAGGTATGCACCCACATCCGCTTCACGTCCCGGCGCCAGCCGAGCGCCAGAGCTTGCGCCATAAGCCAATCGCCATGGCCCTTGCCGGTCAGTTCGGGCACCAGGCCGAAAAAGCTGATCTCGCATTCCTCAGCCACGCGGAAGTCGAGCTCGAGCAGCCCGATCTCGACGCCGGCCCGATCAATCACCGCATAGACATCGACATCCGGATCGCGGACGATCGCCAGCAGCGCATCGTCCTCCAGCATCAGCCGCGAAAACCACAGCCACGGTGCGCCCACGCGCCGAAACAGCGTGCGATAGGCTTCCGCCGAAGGCTCTGGCCACTTCGTCAGCCGCAGCGGCGATGCGGGTAAGGGGCGGGGCTTTGGCCGCTGCCGCATTTCGAGTGACGTGACGACGGCGGCCAGTTCGCCCGCAATCACCGGCGTCAGCATCGCCTTATTTCCAGATCGCGACCGGCGGCAGGCTCATCAGGATCGCATCGACGTCGCCGCCGGTTTTGAGCCCAAACAAGGTACCGCGGTCGTAGACCAGGTTGAACTCGGCATAACGGCCGCGAAAAACGAGCATCGCCTCGCGATCCGCCTCGGTCGTCGGCAGGCCCATGCGCCGCCGAACGATTCGCGGGAAAACGTCCAGGAACGTCTCGCCCACCGTGCGCACGAACGCGAAATTGGTCTCGAAGTCGCCTTCGAGATGGTCGAAGAATATCCCCCCCACGCCGCGATGCGCCTTGCGATGCGGGATGTAGAAATAGTCGTCCGCCCATGCCTTGTAGCGCGGATAGTCGCCCGGGCCCGGATGCGCCTCGCACGCGGCGCGGAAGGCGGCGTGAAAATCCTCGGTGTCCTCGGCGACCGGGATAGGCGGGTTGAGGTCTGCACCGCCGCCGAACCAGCGCTTGGTGGTCGCCAGGAAACGGCAATTCATGTGCACCGCGGGGACGTGCGGGTTCGCCATGTGCGCGACCAGGCTGATTCCCGTCGCGAAGAATCGCGGATCGTCGCCTGCGCCGTGAATCGTTTTGGCGAATTCGGGGGGGAAGCTGCCGCCGACGGTCGAGACGTTGACTCCCGCCTTTTCGAACACCTCGCCCTTGATCAGCCCGCGCACACCGCCACCGCCGCCCTCGCGCTCCCAGGGCGTGAAGGAGAATCGGGCATCGCTGCCGGCCTCGCGCTCGATCGCCTCGAACGCGGAACAGATCCTGTCGCGCAGGCCTTCGAACCAGTTTCGTGCCTGTTGCTGCTCTGCGTCGAGCGCGATTCCGGAGGGCTTGTCCATAGGCGCAGCCGATGCCTGCACCGTGGCCATAAGACAAGCATGACACAGGATGAACAAAGGACGCTTGGCAAAGGCCGGGAACCGCGTCTATCAGCGCCGCGTGTCGCCGCTCGTCCGGCGAGCTTTGTGGTATGCGCCTGCATCCGCAAACAGGGTTCAAAACGCAAAGGGTCTCTCGCGAATGGCGACGTCCGAATATGTCGACGATCCCAATCAGCGTCCGCCGGTGATCGGCGACGAAGTGGAAGGGGGCGTGGGGGCGCGTCGCCGCGACTTCCTCAATATCGCCGCGGTCAGCTTCGCCGGCGTCGGCGCCGCTGCGGTCGTGGTTCCGCTGGTCAACCAGATGAACCCTTCGGCGGATGTGCTCGCGCTCGCCTCGATCGAGGTGGATCTGTCGAAGATCGCCGAGGGATCCGGCATCAAGGTCGCCTGGCGCAAGCAGCCGGTGTTCGTGCGCCGCCTGACCGCCAAGGAAGTGTCCGAGGCGAACGCCGTCCCGGTCGGCGACCTGCGCGATCCCGAGACGCTCGCCCAGCGCACCAAGCCGGGCAAGGAAAACTGGCTGATCACGATGGCGGTCTGCACCCATCTCGGCTGCGTGCCGCTCGGCGTGACCCCGGGCGAGAATCGCGGCGATTTCGGCGGCTATTTCTGCCCCTGCCATGGTTCGCAATACGACACGGCCGGCCGAATCCGTAAGGGTCCGGCGCCTAAGAACCTGCAGGTTCCCGAGTACAGCTTCAAGTCCAACACCGTCGTCCAGATCGGCTGAGGTAAAGATAGATGAGCTTCCCCTGGGCTGAGAATTACGCACCCAAGAACCCGCTGATGAAGTGGCTCGACGCGAAGCTTCCGCTGCCGCGTCTGGTCTACAATGCCGTCGGTGCGGGCTATCCGGTGCCGCGCAACCTCAATTATTTCTGGAACTTCGGTGTGCTGGCGGGCCTCGCGCTCACCATCCAGATCGTGACCGGCATCATCCTGGCGATGCATTATGCGGCCAATGCCGACGTCGCCTTCAGCAGCGTCGAAAGCATCATGCGCGACGTGAATTCGGGCTGGCTGCTGCGCTACATGCACATGAACGGCGCCAGCATGTTCTTCATCGTGGTCTATATCCACATCTTCCGCGGCCTTTATTACGGATCCTACAAGGCCCCGCGCGAGATGGTGTGGCTGCTCGGCGTAGTCATCTTCCTCTTGATGATGGCGACCGCGTTCATGGGCTATGTGCTTCCCTGGGGTCAGATGAGCTTCTGGGGCGCGCAGGTGATCACCGGCTTCTTCTCGGCGATCCCGATCGTCGGCGACCCGATCCACACCTGGCTGCTGGGCGGCTTCGCGCCGGACAATGCCGCGCTCAACCGCTTTTTCTCGCTCCACTACCTGCTGCCGTTCGTGATCGCGGGCGTGATCGTGCTCCATATCTGGGCACTGCACATTCCGGGTTCGAACAACCCGACCGGTGTCGAGGTCAAGGGGCCGCAGGATACCGTTCCGTTCCATCCTTATTACACGGCGAAGGACGGGTTCGGCGTGGGCGTGTTCCTGATCGTGTTCGCGGTGCTGATGTTCTTTTACCCGAACATGCTCGGCCACCCGGACAATTACATCCAGGCCAATCCGCTCTCGACGCCGGCGCATATCGTGCCCGAATGGTATTTCTGGCCCTTCTACGCGATCCTGCGCGCCTTTACCGTCAACTGGTTCTGGATCCCCGCGAAGCTGTGGGGCGTGCTGGCGATGTTCTCCGCCATCCTGCTGCTCTTCTTCCTGCCCTGGCTCGATAATTCGCCGGTGCGGTCGGCCAATTACCGTCCGGCTTACCGCATCGCGTTCTTCGTGCTCGTGCTGGACGTGCTGATCCTCGGCTGGATCGGCAAGAGCCCCGCGGAGGAGCCTTATGTTCGTATCGGTCAGCTCGCCGCGGCTTATTATTTCGCCCACTTCCTGCTGATCGTTCCGATCATCGCGGCTGTGGAAAAGACCAAGCCTCTGCCCAACTCGATCTCTGAATCGGTGTTGCATGGCGAGGCGGAAGAGGCTGCGCCCATCGGCGTCGGCTCGGCGCATTGATCGGCCAAGGGGGACTATAGAAATGCTTCGTTTCCTGGCTGGTCTGGTCGGCGTCGGTTTTGTTTCGGCGTTGCTCGTCGCCTTCCTGATGCCGCGCGAGAAGGTCGAACCGACCGCCGCGTCCATCTATCATCTCGAGCCGAAGGAGGTTCATTTCTCCTTCGACGGCCCGTTCGGCAAATATGACAATGCGCAACTCCAGCGCGGCTTCCAGGTCTACAAGGAAGTCTGCTCGGCCTGCCATTCGATGAAGCTGGTTGCGTTCCGCGATCTGGAAGGCATCGGTTTCTCGAAGCCAGAGATCAAGGCGATTGCCAAGCAGTGGGCGGTCGAGGTTCCCTCGATCAACCCGGACACGGGCGAGGCCGCGACGCGCAAGGCGCTGCCGAGCGATTATTTCCCGTCGCCTTATGCGAACGAGACCGCCGCGCGCGCCGCGAACAACAATGCGCTGCCGCCGGATATGTCGCTTCTTGCCAAGGCACGTGAGGGCGGGGCCCATTACATCCATTCGATCGTGACGGGCTATCAGGCGCAGCCGGCCGATCTTCTGAAGCGCTTCCCGGATGCGAAGACGCCGACCGGATTGCATTACAATCCCTATTTCGCGAACCTCAACATCGCGATGCCGCCGCCGCTGGTTGCAGACGGTCAGGTGACCTATGCGGACGGCAAGAAGGCGACCGTCGACCAGATGGCGACGGACGTGTCAGCCTTCCTGATGTGGGCGGCCGAGCCGAAGCTCGAGAATCGTCACCGTTGGGGCATTGTGGTGATCATATACCTGCTGATCGCCACCGGCTTCGCCTACGGCGCCTATCGCAACATCTGGCGCGACAAGAAGCATTGATGGGACGCGCCGGCCGGTGACCGAGCCGGCGCTCCTTTCCATCTCCATGCTCGCCGTCTTCGCGCTCGTCGCGGGAGGCGGCTGGATCATCGCCAAACGCGACAACAAGAAGCAGGGCGTGCTGATGCTGGTCGCCGCCTTGGTCCTTCTAGGAAATGTGCTGATCTGGGCCTGGCCGATGCCCCGTTGAACCGTTCGCCCTGCGCTTGTCGAAGGGCTGCCTTTCTCTAAGAAAGGGCGGTGCTTCGACAGGCTCGGCACGAACGGGAATGGATATGACCGAAATCGACGACGCAACCGCCGCCGCTGCCTTCCGCAGGTTGGTCGCGCACCTGCAGCACCGTACCGACGCGCAGAATGTCGATCTGATGGGGCTCGCCGGCTTCTGCCGCAATTGCCTGGGCGACTGGCTGGCCGAGGCTTCCAACGGCGCGCTGACCAGCGCCGAGGGCCGCGAATATGTCTACGGCATGCCCTATGCCGATTGGAAGGCGCGCCACCAGCAGCCGGCGACTCCCGAACAGCTCCAGCGGATGGAAGAAAGCCTGAGGCGCAACCCTGCCTGACCAGGCTCAGACGATATCGCGTCCCGTGGTGAAACCCGGAAGCACCGTAGAGGGATGATCGTCTTCCGCGCCGAGCCGGCCGATCACCAGCTGGCACACGGCCTGCTCACGGCTGGGCTTCGGTTCCTCGTGTCGCGCGATCCAGGCGTCGATCGCCCGGATCTGGTCCGGCCCGAATTCGATCGTGAGCGCCGTCTTGGGATGCGAGTCCGACATATCCACAAGTTGGTGCGCCGGACGGCCCCGGTCAAGCCGATCCCCCCTTCCGCTCGCCGTCCCGCTACCGCTAAGCGTGGCGGGTGAGCGGCGAACCCACACCCATGATGGCGCAATATCTCGCGCTGAAGGCACAGGCGCCCGATTGCCTGCTCTTCTACCGGATGGGCGACTTCTTCGAACTGTTCTTCGAGGACGCCAAGGCGGCCTCAGCCACGCTCGACATCGCGCTTACGGCCCGCGGCGAGCATCTTGGCGAGCCCGTGCCGATGTGCGGCGTCCCCGCGCACAGCCATGAGGCCTATCTCGCGCGGCTGATCAAGGGCGGCCACCGCGTGGCTATCGCCGAGCAGACCGAGACGCCCGAACAGGCGAAGAAGCGCGGCGGCAGCAAGGCGCTGGTCGCGCGCGGGATCGTCCGCATCGTCACCCCCGGGACATTGACCGAGGAGGTGCTGCTCGACGCCCGCGCCGCCAACTGGCTGGTCGCGGTCGCCCAGGCCGGCGGCGGCCTTGGGCTGGCGGCGGCGGATATCTCGACCGGCCGCTTCGAAATCGCTGCGGTCGGCGCCAACATGCTCGATGCCGAGCTCGCGCGGCTCAGCCCGGCGGAAGTGGTCGCGCCCGAAAATTTCGATATCCAGACCGCTTACCCGATTACAGTAGCGGGCGGTTTCGACGGTAATGCCGCCGAACGTCGGCTTAAAACATTGTTCAACGTCGCCACGCTCGATGGCTGGGGCGAGTTCAGCCGGGCCGAATTGAGCGCGGCAGGCGGCCTGCTGGCCTATCTCGATCGCGCGGGGCAGGGCGCTTTGCCCTTCCTCCAGCCGCCGGTACGTCGTGCAGTCAGCGATCATATGATGATCGACGCCGCGACGCGCGAAAGCCTGGAGATCGTGTGCGCGACCAATGGCAGCCGCAAGGGCAGTCTTCTGGATGCGATCGACCGTACCGTCACCGGCGGCGGGGCGCGCCTGCTCGCCAGCGACCTCGCCGCTCCGCTGACGGATCGCGCGGCGATCGACGCGCGGCTCGATCTGGTCGGCTTCTTCCACGACAATGGCGACCTGCGCGCGCGGCTGCGCGGAGCCTTGCGCGCGCTTCCGGATATCGGCCGCGCGCTCGGGCGTCTCGCGGCCGGGCGGGGATCACCGCGCGACCTTGCCCAGCTGCGCGACGGGCTCGACCAGGGCTACCGCCTGCACGACCTGCTCAAGGTGACGCCGTGTCCGGAATTGCTCGACGCGCTGCTGCCCGCCTTCCTGGGACATGGCGAACTGGTCGACCGGCTCCAGCGCGCGATCGTGGCCTCGCCGCCGATCGATACCAGCCAGGGTGGTTATATCGCCGAAGGCTATGATGCCGCGCTCGACGCCTTGCGCGCCCGCGGTGGGGAGGGGCGGCGCGCGATCGCAGCGCTCGAAGCGTCCTATCGTGACAGGACGGGCATCACCCAGCTCAAGATCCGCCACAACAACGTGCTCGGCTACCATATCGAGGTGCCGGCCAAGGTCGCGGACCCGTTGATGCGCGCGGAATCGGGCTTCACGCATCGCCAGACGCTCGCCGGCGTGGTGCGCTTCAACGCACCCGAACTGCACGATCACGCGAGCGAGGTGGGGCAGGCGGGAAGTCACGCGCTTGCCGCCGAGGCGGCGCATCTTGAAGAGCTCACCCATGTCACGCTCGCCCGCGCGCGCGAAATTGCCGCCACCGCCGACGCGCTCGCCCGGCTGGACGTCGCCGCGGGCCTTGCCGAACGCGCGGCTGAGGGCGGCTGGAGCCGTCCGGCGCTGGTCGAACAGCCCTGTCTGGAGGTGCGCGAGGGGCGACACCCGGTGGTCGAAAACGCGGTAGCGGCTGCCGGCGGGCGTTTTGTCGCCAACGATTGCAATCTTGGGCCGCATGACCGGCTCTGGCTCGTCACCGGTCCAAACATGGGCGGCAAATCGACCTTCCTGCGCCAGAATGCCGCGATCCTGATCCTGGCGCAGGCGGGAAGCTTCGTGCCTGCCTCCAGCGCGAAGCTCGGCTTGTGCGACCGCCTGTTCAGTCGTGTCGGCGCGTCCGACAATCTTGCGCGCGGACGGTCGACCTTCATGGTCGAGATGGTCGAAACCGCGGCGATCCTGGCGCAGGCGACCGAGAACAGCTTCGTCATTCTGGACGAGGTCGGACGCGGCACCTCCACCTATGACGGTCTCGCCATTGCCTGGGCGGTGGTCGAGGCGGTGCATGACATCAACAAATGCCGCTGCCTGTTCGCGACCCATTATCATGAGCTGACCCGGCTGGCCGAGCGGCTCGACAGCCTCAGCCTGCATCACGTCCGTGCGCGCGAATGGAAAGGTGATCTCGTGCTGTTGCACGAGGTTGCCGCGGGTCCGGCCGACCGCAGCTACGGTCTCGCTGTGGCGCGCCTCGCCGGCCTGTCCCCCGCCGTTGTCGGTCGCGCCAAGGATGTCCTCAAGCGGCTCGAGGCCGGCCGCGCCGCGACCGGCGGGCTTGCCGCCGGATTGGACGACCTGCCGCTCTTCGCGGCGGCAGCGGCTCTCGAGGAAGCCACCCCCGATCCATTGCGCGAAGCGGTAGCGGGGATCGATGCGGATGCGCTTACCCCGCGTGAGGCACTGGACCTCATCTACCAGCTCAAGGGGCTGCTCGCCGACGGTTCATGACACGCTAAGCGGCAAGCGCGCACGCCCCGCGTCATGCAGCGGCCCACCCATATCCTCAACGCGGCGTCGAATCTGCTCGGCATCGCCCTGCTGATCATCGCCGGGCTGAATGTCAGTCATATCGCCGACAGGAGTTTCGCCGACGAGATCGCCTGGATTGCCGCTGTCTGCCTCGCGGGCTCCTGCCTGCTTTCCTACCTTTCGCTTCGCCACGATCGGCGCGGCGAGCGGCTCGAACATTGGGCGGACCGCATTTTCCTGGCCGGGCTCGTGATGTTGATCGCCGCCATGGTCGTCCTGGCGATCGGCAACCGTTAGCTGCCAAGATGCCAGACCCACGCGATCAAGGGCGTGCCGACCAGGATCACGAGTATCGAGAGCGGTAGCCCCAGCTTCCAATAATCGCCGAAGCGATACCCCCCAGGGCCGCGCACCAACGTATTGCATTGATGGCCGATCGGCGTGAGGAAATCGCAGCCGGCGCCGGTCGCGACCGCCATCAGGAATGCGTCCGCACCCAGCCCCAATCCCTTGGCAACCCCTACCGCGATCGGGCCCAGCACCAGCACCGTCGGCGCATTGTGCAGGAACGGCGAGCAGGTCATCGCCGCGACCAGCATGGTGCCGAGCGCCAGCAGCGCAGGAACCCCATCGAGCAGCGTGGCGAGCATATGGGCGATCAGATCCGTTCCACCGGAGTGCTGGACCGCCTCCGAGAGGGGCGTGAGGGCGCCGATCAGTATGAGCACTTCGGCCTCAAGCGACGCATAGGCTTCGCGCATCGTGATCGAACCCGACAGGATCATCAGCAGCGCGGCCCCGAAGAAAGCGCCGACCACGGGCACGATGTTCAACCCGAGCAGAACCATTGCAACCGCGAGGATAAGGATCGGGACGAACCGGCGCCGCCCGCCGCCAATCTGCACGGTGCGCTCGGCCAGAGGTAATAAGCTAAGGTTGGCAAGAACTTCCGGAAGGGCTTTCTCGCCAGCCCTCAGGACCAACATGTCGCCGCTGCGAACCGTCACGTCCCGCAATCGCTCGGTGATGCGCGCGTTGGCCCGACCGATCGCGAGCAACTGCACGCCATATCGTTGTTGCAGCCGCATGCGCTCTGCGGAATGGCCTATCAGTGTTGATCCACTCTGCACGACCGCCTCGATCGTCCGTGTCTCTTCGCTCGGCTCTTCCTTTTCGACCTCCTCCTTCTTGCGCGTTTCTTCGAGCGGTGTGCGTTGGAATATCCGCGCCAACGCTTCCGCATCGCCCTCGAGCACCAAGGTCATGCCGGGTTTGAGCGCGGTCCGTTGCGACGCCTTGCGCGACCTGCCATTTATTCCCACGACCGTGAGAACGCGCACTTCATCCTTCTCCAGCTCCAGCTGCGCGATGCGCTTGAGGTTGGCGGGCCATTGCTCCGGAACCCTGGCCTCGGTCGAATAGGCCGCTTCAGCGGCGGCCTCGGCAAGGCCGGCACGTCCCTTGCGGTCGCGGGGCAGCAGGCGCCAGCCGAAACTCACGAATATCAGTCCGAGCAATGTGAGCGTGATGCCGACCGGGGCGAAATCGTACATTTGGAAAGGCTTGCCGACGGTTTCCTCGCGCACCTGGCTGACGATAATATTCGTCGATGTGCCCACCAATGTGACCAATCCGCCCAGTAGCGACATGAAGGACATCGGCATCAACAGCGATGATGGTGAGCTTTCGGTGTTGCGCGTGATGCGAAGCGCGACGGGCATCATGATAGCAAGCGCGCCGACATTCTTGGTGAGCGTCGAAAGAATGGCGGTGGCGCCCGCCAGCACGGGCACTTGCGTCGCGGTGGATTTCAGCCGGTCCAGCAGCGGGCGCACTGCCCATTCGATCACGCCAGATTGCTGGATCGCCGCGCTCACGATCAAGGCGCAGGCGATGATGATCACCACGTCGCTGGTGAAGCCGCTGAATGCGGCCTTGATTGGCACGTCTTTCGTCAGAACGCCCACGAAAAGGGCCACCAACGCGATGACGTCGTAGCGGAACCGGCCCCAGGCGAAAGCCAGCACCGCACAGCCGATGATTGCGAACGAAAGCGCTTGGGGAGCAGTCAAGGAAGCCAGATTCCTATCAGGGCCGCAGGGCTGACGATCAACAGGAAGCCGTTGACCGCGATCAGCAATGCGGCGGGTATGCGAGGAGTGTCGGGACGGGGCGGGCGCACCTTGCCCATCTGCCGCCAGACCGCGGCGACGAAGCAAAAGCCCGAAAAGAGGATGAGGACGCTGCCGGTCGCCCCGATCAGCCAGTCGGGCACGATCTTGTCGAGCAGCGCGCGCGCGCCGATCCCTGAAGCAAGCGCGGCAAGGCCGGTCCGCACCCAGGCGGCGTAGGTGCGCTCCGCCGCCAGCACGGTGCGATCGGCGGCCAGCTCGGTGCGCCGGTCGGCGCTGTCGGTCTGTTCTGCCGCGCTATGCTCCAGATGCGCGGCGCTTGCGGCGAGTTTGACCTGCGCCTTGTTCGCAACCGTTTGATTTGCAGGACTTTGCGTTTCCGGCGCCATTTATGTCGTAACGCATGGGATATGATTTGTTCCCGAAGGTGACGGCGGCGCGTTCTGCCCTTATCTGGGAAGGATGATGCCCAACCGGTTCGACAGCCTGCCCAATCGTCGCGCGATTATTGACCGGCGCGGCCTTGCCGACATGCTCGCGGGGCTGGAGGGAGGCGACCCGGCCGCGCTTCGCGCCGCGGCGACCCCCGTGCTCCGTGATGCGCTCGATCACGGCCGTGCGGAGATCGCGCGCCGGCTCGCGGAAAAACCCAGCCATGGCACAGAGATAGCCGCGTCCTACGCGTTCCTGACCGACCAGTTGCTGCGCCTGTGCTTCGACTTCACGCTCCAGCGCCTCTACCGGAACAATCACCCCACGGCGGGCGAGCGCATCACTTTGATTGCGGTCGGTGGCTATGGGCGGGGCGAAATGGCGCTCCATTCGGATATCGACATCGCCTTCATCACCCCCTGGAAGCAGACCGCCTGGGCCGAGCAGGTGATCGAATCGATCCTCTACATGCTTTGGGATCTGGGCCTGAAGGTCGGCCATTCGAGCCGTTCGCTCGACGATATGGTCCGCATGGCGAAGAGCGATCTCACCATCTGCACCGCCTTGCTCGAAGCGCGCTACGTCTGGGGCGACCAGGCGCTCTATGAGGAGGCCGCCGCGCGGTTCGACCGTGACGTGCGCGCGGGCAGTGCGCGCAGCTTCGTTGCCGCCAAGCTGGCCGAGCGCAACGAGCGGCATGAGCGGATGGGGGACAGCCGCTACGTGGTCGAACCCAATCTCAAGGAAGGGAAGGGCGGGCTGCGCGACCTGCACACGCTCTTCTGGATCGGCAAATATGTCCACAAGGTCGGCACCGTTGCCGAACTGGTCGAAAAGGGCCTGTTCACTGCCGACGAATATCGCCGGTTCCGCCGTGCCGAGAATTTCCTGTGGGCAGTGCGCTGCCACCTCCATATCTATGCCAAGCGCGCCGAGGACCGGCTCACCTTCGACGTTCAGTCGGAGATTGCGGTGCGGATGCATTATGCCGAGCGGCCCGGCCGCAGCGCGGTCGAACGCTTCATGCGTCATTACTTCCTGACGGCGAAGGAGGTCGGCGATCTTACCGGCGTCTTCCTGGCGCATATCGACGAAGAATTCGCCGGACGTGGCCGCCGCTTCGGTTTCCCCACCCTGCGCCGCCGGCCACGCAAGCTTGAGGGCTTCCTGCTCGATCGCGGCCGCCTCAAGGCGCCCGAGGATGATTTCTTCGCGCAGGATCCGGTCCGGCTGATCGAATTGTTCTGGCTGGCGGATAAATATGAGCTGGAAGTCCATCCGCTGACGATGCGTCAGGTCGGCCGCGACTGCCGCCTGATCGATGGCCGCGTGCGCGAGAATAGCCGGGCCAACGCCCTGTTCCTCGACGTGCTGACGTCGCCGCGCAACCCGGAAATGGTGCTGCGCTGGATGAACGAGGCGGGCGTGTTCGGACGTTTCATGCCCGATTTCGGGCGCGTCGTGGCGCAGATGCAGTTCGATATGTACCACCATTATACGGTGGACGAGCATTCGCTGCGCGCCATCGGCCTGCTCTCCCGGATCGAGAAGGGCGATCTGGCGGATGATCATCCGCTTGCCTCCAAGATCTTCAAGCAGATCGTCTCGCGCCGCGTCGCCTACGTCTCGGTACTGCTGCACGACATTGCCAAGGGGCGGGGCGGGGACCATTCGATCCTGGGCGCCGAGGTAGCGGAGAAATTATGCCCGCGCCTCGGCATGACCGCCGCGGAGACCGAGATGGTCGCCTGGCTGGTGCGTCATCACCTTCTGATGTCGGCCACGGCATTCAAGCGCGATCTGGCTGATTTCAAGACCATCCTCGACTTCGCCGAGGTGGTGCAAAGCCCGGAACGGCTGCGCCTACTGCTCGTGCTTACCATCGTCGATATTCGCGCGGTCGGACCCGGCGTGTGGAACGGCTGGAAACGCCAGCTGCTCGCCGACCTCTACGATGCCGCCGAAGAGGTGCTTCGTCTCGGCCACAAGCAGCGCGGGCGCGGCGAACGGATCGCCACCAAGCGGGCCGAGCTGGCGGTCGAACTCGGCTGGAGCCGCCACCGCTTCGACGAGTTCGTCAGGCGCTTCCCCGATTCCTATTGGGTCGCGGAAAGCATCGACGTGCTCGAACATAATGCCCGTCAGATCGCGGCGGCGGACGCGGCGGACAAGAATCTTTCGATCGTCGCGACCGCCGACGCGCAGCGCGGCGCGACGCTCGTCACCATCTATGCGGGCGACCATCCGGGCCTGTTCTACCGCATCGCGGGCGCGATCCATCTTGCCGGCGGCAACATCATTGACGCGCGCATCTACACCACGCGTGACGGGATGGCGGTCGACAATTTCCTCGTCCAGGATCCGTTCGGCCAGTCGTTCGACGATCCGCATCGATTGAAGCGGCTCGCCCAGTCGATCGAGGATGCGCTGATGGCGCGCAACCAGCTCGCGACCAAACTCGCCGCCAAGCCTGCGCCGCGCACGCGCGCGCATGCCTTTGAAACCGCCGCCAACGTCCTGATCGATAACAACGCGTCCAACCGCTATACCGTGGTGGAGGTCCATGCGGCCGATCGGCCGGCCTTGCTCTATGCGCTGGCGCGCGCGATGTTCCAGGCCAAGGTCACGATCCATTCCGCGCACATCGCCACCTACGGCGAACGCGCGATCGACGTTTTCTACATAACCGACCTGATCGGCGACAAGATCGAGACCTCGCCGCGTCTGAAGACGCTCGAACGGCTTCTGCTGGAAGCCGCGGGCGAGGCCGAGGGGGACAAGGGCAAGGACAAGAAAGCGGCGGCCTGATCCTATCGTCACCCCAGCGAAGGGTGGGGCCTCAGGCGGCCAGGCGACTTCCCGAGATGCCAGCCTTCGCTGGCATGACGCGTTGTTCAGCGTCCCTGCATATCCCGCGATTCCGCCGGAATGCGCACCGTCAGGCTCCCCCAGCGCTCGTCCAGCCATATCTGGCACGAAAGCCGGCTCGTGCGCGTTACCGAGGCGGCCAGGTCGAGCAGGTCGTCCTCATCCGCGCTCGCCGGGGGCAGTTTCTCGAAATCCGCGGGATCCACGATGACGTGACAGGTCGAGCAGGCCATCTGCCCCTCGCACGTACCCTCCAGCGGCTGGCCGTCGGCTTGGGCGAGTTCGAGCAATCGATCGCCCGTCTTGCCTTCCACCTCGCGCACGCTGTCGCCATCTGCGGAAACGAACTTGATCTTCATGCCCACTCCAACTGCCGTGCCGCCGCCTCGTTGATCAGCGCCGCAGCCTCGCGCAATTCCTCTTGGGTCGTGTAGCGGCCGAAGCCAAGCCGGATCGACGCGCGCGCCTCGGTTTCGGTCAGCCCCAGCGCGCGCAGGACATGGCTCGCGCGCCCCGATCCGCTGGCGCAGGCGGATCCGGCCGAGAAGGCGACGTCGCGCACATCGGCGATCAACCGGCTCGAATCCACGCCATCGCGGCGCAGATTGCGGTTGCCGGGGTAACGCCGGATGGCATCACCGTTCAGCGTCCAGGCTTCGAACAAATTGTCAGCAAGGTCAGACAGGATTTTGATATGCAATCGATCCTGGTCCCACCGCTGCTGCGCTAGGGCGGCGGCCGTTCCAAAGCCGGCGCACAGCATCGGGCTCAACGTGCCCGATCGCAGGCCCTGTTGCTGGCCCCCGCCATGGATCAGGACCGGCCAGTCGAGTCCCTCGCGCAACCATAGCGCGCCAATGCCCTTCGGGCCGTGGATCTTGTGCGCGGTGACCGCGACGAGGTCGCAGACATCAAGCGGCAGATCGACCCGCCCGAAACCCTGCACCGCATCGCAGAAGAACAAGGCGCCCGCCTCGTGCGCCATCTCGGCCAGCGCGGCGATCGGCTGGATCACGCCGATCTCGTTATTGACCAGCATCGCCGCGACGAGTGCGGTCTTGTCGTCGATCGCGGCGGCGGCTGCGTCCAGATCGGCCACGCCGTTGGGCAGAACCGGCACTAAGGCCACCTCCACGCCCTTTGCCGCAAGCGCGGCGGCGGTATCCAGCACGCAGGCATGCTCGGTCGCGATCGTGACGATCTTGTGCCGTGGGCCATCCACCGCGCCCTGCAGCGCCCAATTGGCCGCCTCGGTCGCGCCGGATGTGAAGATCGTGTGCCCTCTGGCCTCGCTGTCGCCCAGCGCGGACGCGACCTGGGCGGTCGCGACCTCGATCGCGGCGCCTGCTTCCCGTCCGATCCGGTGCGGCGAATGCGGATTGCCGAACTTGTCCAGCCAGGGGAGCATTGCGGCCCGCGCTTCGGGCGCGAGCGGGGTGGTCGCCTGATAATCGAGGTAGATCATGCGGCGCGCCGCCGTTCGGCCAATTTGGTCCAAACCTCCAGAAACCGCTCGACCTCGGCCATGCTCGTCTGTGGAGCAAGGCTGACGCGGATCACTTCGCGCGCCTCCTCCTCGCTCCAGTCCATTGCGGTCAGTACCGTGCTTGGCTTGAGCGTGCCCGAGGAACAGGCGCTGCCGGCAGAGACGGCGATCCCGGCGCTGTCGAGTTCGATCAGCTGCGCTGCGGCGGCCACGCCCGGCAGGCGGTAGGAGGCGATCTCCGGCAGCCGTGGACCTTGCTCCGCAACCACCTGACCGCCCGCCGCGCGAACGCCCTCGTCCAGCTTTTGCCGCAGCCGGGGGATGTGGTCCCGCGACCCGCGCGCCGCCAGCGCCGCCGCGAAGCCGATCGCCCCGGGCAGATTCTCGGTGCCGCCGCGATAGCCCTTTTCCTGTCCTCCGGTCGGAGAAAGCAGTGACAGGTCTTTGATAAGAAGAGCGCCTATCCCCGGCGGGCCGCCCAGTTTATGGGCCGATACGATGATCATGTCGGCGTCGGGCAACGCCAGTTTTCCGGCCGTCTGCGCGGCGTCTGCCAGCCACAGGCCGCCGCGTTCGCGGATTGCGGCGCATACGGCATCGCAGTGCTGGATCACGCCCGTCTCGCTGTTGGCGGTCTGGATCGCCACCAACGCGCTTTGCGGGATGGTTGCCAGATCGGCCGCCCCTTGCGGATCGACCGGAATCACCGTTGCGGTAGGCGCGGCCCGGCGGATCGAATCATGCTCCACTGCTGACACCGCCCGCCCCGCAATCCTCGTCCGCGACAAGGCGAGGGCCGCGGCCTCGCTGGCCCCGCTGGTCAGGATAAGCTCATGGTCCCAGCCGAGCGCCGCTTTGATCCGGCCCCGCGCATCTTCCAGCGCCGCCTTGGCCGCGCGCCCTTCGGCATGAGGCGACGAGGGGTTGGCCCAGCGCGCATAGGCCTCCGCCATGGCCTGGCGCGCCTCGGGCAGCACTGGCGTGGTTGCGGCATGGTCGAGATAGATTCGATCTGGCACGAGGCGTTCAAGTCTCCGTGATTGCACCTTGGCGGACCTTTTCTATATAGGCGCGGCCTGCGCTGGCGCCCAAGCCCGCTCATCCAAGTCAAGCGAGACCGATGCCCGACGTCATTTTCCCCGGCCCCGAAGGTCGCCTCGAAGGTCGTTTCAGCCCGCCGCCGCGCCCGCGCGCGCCCGTTGCGATGATCCTCCATCCGCACCCGCAAGCGGGCGGCACGATGAACAACCGCATCGTGCAGGCGCTCTATCAGACCTTCGTCAAGCGCGGTTTCGCCACGCTTCGCTTCAATTTCCGTGGCGTGGGCAAGAGCCAGGGCGTGTTCGACAACGGGATCGGCGAATTGTCCGATGCCGCCAGCGCGCTCGACTGGGTCCAGTCGATTCATCCCGAGGCGCAGACCACCTGGATCGCCGGCGTCAGCTTCGGTGCCTGGATCGGTATGCAGCTGCTGATGCGCCGCCCCGAGATCAAGGGTTTCATCTCGATCGCGCCGCCCGCCAACCTCTATGATTTCACCTTCCTCGCGCCGTGCCCTTCCTCGGGTATCATCATCCAGGGTGAGAATGACGAGGTGGCGACGCCCGGCGCGACCCAGAAGCTGGTCGACAAGCTGCGCACCCAGCGTCACATCACGATCCACCATGACACCATTCCTGGTGCTAACCATTTCTTCGAGCACGAAATGCCGGAGCTGATGAAGTCGGTGGACGATTATCTGGACATGCGGCTTAAGGCGTAAATTGCACAAGGCGGGCATCAAAGGCTCGCTTTCCGGGAAACCGATGGTTAGGGACGCGGCGACTCCTTCGGACCAGACAAGAGGTATCCTTGACCAAATTTGCGCCGCGCAGCCGTAAGGTTCGGGTCCTGGCGACGCTGGGCCCCGCGTCCAGCTCGCCGGAAATGATCCGCAAATTGTTCATGGCGGGTGCGGACGCTTTCCGCATCAACATGAGCCACGGTGCGCACGCGGACAAGGAACCCCTGATCAAGGCGATCCGCGCGCTCGAAAAAGAGCTCAATCGCCCGACCACGATCCTGTTCGACCTGCAGGGTCCGAAGCTGCGCGTCGGCAAGTTCGCCGATGGCAAGATCGTCCTCGAAACCGGGCAGACCTTCATTCTCGACCGTGATCCGACGCCCGGCGACGCCGACCGCGTCGAATTGCCGCACAAGGAGATTTTCGCCGCGCTCGAAGTCGGCGCGCGCCTGCTGCTCGACGACGGCAAGCTCGTGCTGCGCGTCTCCAAGGTCGAGCCCGATCGGATCGAGACCCTGGTCGAGGTTGGCGGCCCGCTCTCCAACTCGAAGGGGCTGAACGTCCCCGACGTGGTCGTGCCGATGGCCGCTTTGACCGAAAAGGACCGCGCCGACCTGAGCTTCGCGGTCGAGCAGGGGGCGGACTGGATCGCCTTGTCCTTCGTCCAGCGGCCGGAGGATGTGGCCGAGGCGCGCCGCCTGATCGGTGGCAAGGCCTCCGTGCTGGCCAAGATCGAGAAGCCCGCCGCGGTCGACCGGCTCGAAGAAATTCTCGAACTCGCCGATGCGGTGATGGTCGCACGCGGCGATCTGGGCGTCGAGCTGCCGCCGCAGCGCGTGCCGCTCGTACAGAAGCACATCGTCGCCACCGCGCGGCGCATGGGTCGTCCGGTGGTCGTGGCGACGCAGATGCTCGAATCGATGATCGTCTCGCCGTCGCCCACCCGTGCCGAGGTGTCCGACGTCGCGACCGCCATTTATGACGGCGCCGATGCGATCATGCTCTCGGCCGAGAGTGCCGCCGGCGCCTGGCCTGAGGAAGCCGTGTCGATGATGGACCGCATCGCGATCGAGGTTGAGAACGATCCGGGCTACAAGGCGCGGCTCCACTTTACCGAAACCTTGCCCGATCCCACCACCGCCGACGCCTTGTCAGAGGCCGCCAAGGAGATTGCGGAGACGATTTCGGCCTCCGCGATCATCTGCTTCACCAATTCGGGCGCGTCGGCGCGCCGCATCGCGCGTGACCGCCCGTCGGTGCCGATGCTGGTGCTGACCCCCAATCAGGCGACCGCACGCCGGGTCGGCCTGCTGTGGGGCGCGCATGCGGTGATCACCAAGGACGTCTCCAACTTCGAGGAGATGGTCGCCAAATCGAAGCGCATGGCGTTGCGCCATGGCCTCGCCGAATCGGGCGATAAGATCATCATCATGGCGGGCGTTCCCTTCGGCACCCCCGGCTCGACCAACATGCTCCACGTCCAGCGCCTGACGGGCAAGGAATTGGAAGGCTTCGACGACTAGGTCCTGCGGTACCGCAACCCTCCGTCACCCCAGCGAAAGCCGGGGTTTCGTGAGCCATCGCCACCTTCTGAGATGCCGGCTTGCGCCGGCATCACGGTGTTTTCCTAGCAAAGCCGCAACGAAAAAGGGCCGCGGTTGCCCGCGGCCCTTCGAAAGGTCCTCAGGGGAGGAGATTAACCCTGACGGGCCTTGAACCGGCGGTTCGTCTTGTTGATCACATAGGTGCGCCCGCGACGGCGGATCACGCGGTTGTCCCGATGACGGTCCTTGAGCGACTTCAAAGAATTACGGATCTTCACGGGGAAACCCTGCCTATCTGTCCAAAAGCTGCGGAAAATGTCGGCGCTCCCTATGGGCAGAGGGCGTCCAAGTCAACCCGTAGGCTGCAATCTCCTCGTTCAGCCCCCATGCAGCGAAATCGTTGCTCTAGCGTTGCGATCAGATCGGACCGAGGGAGATGGAAAGATGCGTAAGCTGGTCTTGGCGATGCTGGGTACGCTGGCCCTGGCTGGGTGCAATACCGCGCCAGGCGTGCAGGTCACGCGCTTCCATCTGAACCAGCCGATCGCGACCGGCCAGATCAGCGTCGAGCCCATGATGCCGGCGGATCGTGGCAGCCCCGAATTCCAGACCTATGCCAATATCGTCGGCGGCGAACTCGCGAAGATCGGCTTCACCGAGGCGCCAGGCCTCGCCAAGTCGGAACAGGTTGCCGTGATCCAGGTGGATCGCATGTTCTTCGACGGGCCGCCCAAATCCTCTTTCTCGATCGGCATCGGCGGCGGCAGCTTCGGCTGGCATGGCGGGGCAGGCGGCAGCGTCGGCACCACCTTTGCCGGCAAGCCCACTCAGAATGTCGCGACCCGCCTGGTCGTGCAGATCAAGCGCCGCTCTGACGGCACGACGATATGGGAGGGCAGGGCCGAGACGCATGCCCGCTTCGGCACGCCGGAATCGCAGCCCGCCGCCGCGGTGCAGCATCTCGCTTCCGCCGTTTTCCAGGACTTCCCCGGGGTTTCCGGCCGCACTATCAACGTGAAATGACAGCCCATATCTCGGCCGCTTTCGACAGCGGCAATATTCGCGTCCTCCGTCAGGACGGCGACCGTTTCGACCTCGAGATCGTCCACGATCACCAGTCGGATTTCTACCAGTGGTTCCATTTCCGGCTGCTCGGCGCAAAGGGGCGCACGGTCGAACTGCGCATCCTCAACGCCGCGGGCTCTGCCTATCCGCTCGGCTGGCCGGGCTATAAAGCGCGCTGGTCGGAGGATCGGGAGGAATGGCGGCTGGCCGACACCGATTATGACGGCAAGGTCCTGACCGTCCGCCACGCGGCCGAAAGCGACAGCCTGTGGTTCGCTTACTTCGCGCCTTATTCGATGGAGCGTCATCACGACCTGGTCGCGGCGATCGCGACCTTGCCCGGTGTCACCTACGAATCGCTGGGGACAACGCTCGATGGGCAGGAAATGGACTGCCTCCATATCGGGACAGGTCCGCTCCAGGTCTGGCTCTATGCGCGTCAGCATCCAGGCGAGAGCATGGCCGAATGGTGGATGGAAGGCGCTCTGGATCGCCTGACCGACCCGTCCGATCCGGTTGCGCGCGTGCTGCGGCGCGAGGCGACCTTCCATATCGTGCCCAACATGAATCCGGATGGATCGCGGCGCGGCCATCTGCGCACCAATGCCGTCGGTGTGAACCTCAACCGCGAATGGCATAACCCTTCGGCCGAGCGCAGCCCTGAGGTCTTGTGCGTGCGCAACCGGATGGATGAGACCGGCGTCGATTTCGCGATGGACGTGCATGGCGATGAAGCCATCCCGTACGTCTTTCTCGCCGGCTTCGAAGGCATCCCCAACTGGACGGAGGCGCAGGGCAATCTCTACGCCCGCTACCGGGAGATTCTCGCGCGACGCTCGCCCGATTTCCAGATCGAACATGGCTATGCGGTGGCGGCCCCGGGCAGCGCCAATCTGACCATGTCGACCAATCAGCTCGCCAATCGCTATGGCGCGGTCGCGATGACGTTGGAAATGCCCTTCAAGGACAATGAAGGGCTTCCCGACCCGGATTATGGCTGGTCGCCCGAGCGCTGCATGCGGATGGGGGAGGATTGCCTGGGGGCCCTCCACGAAATGCTGGGCGAGCTTAAAGCGGCCAAAGCCCGGAAATAAGCGCGGTAGGGGGAGTATCGCGAATGCACTGGTTCGGTCGCAAGGCTCCCCCGCAAAGCGCCGAGGCACAGGCGCGCGACCGCGATTGGGAAGGCGCGCTTGCGCAGGGCACTTTGCCGGAGCCCGTGCTCGAGCGCCTCGCCGATGCGCGCGCGGGCCGCGCACCCTGGGTCGCGACGATGACGCCCGCCGAATTGCTCACCGCGCGCAGCCATGGCTGCCGCCCGATCGCGACCGTGTCGGGCACCTGCTGGTATAATTTCGGCTTCAGCTGGACCGAGGGCCACGCCGAGGGCTGGGCCTATGCGCTCGACCGCATAAGGCAGGAGGCGTTCGCGGCGGGCGCCAATGCCGTCGTCGATGTGCAGATGCGCACGATCCGCCACCGGATCGGCCAGAGCATGGACTTCACGCTGATCGGCACCGCGATCCGGGTCGATGGCCTGCCGCCGAGCGAGGATCCGGTGGTCGCGACCGTGCCCGCGCTCGAATTCGTGCAATTGCTCGAAATGGGGATCGTGCCCACCGGCATCGCGGTAGGTGCGCGCTACGAATGGCTCGGCCTGAATTGGGGCGGCGGCTGGGGCGGTGCGCGGATGACGCAGATGCAGTCGAGCGTCTTCGCCGGGAACCAGCCGCTGACCGAGCTTGGCCAGTTCTGGGAGGCCATACGCCGCGATGCGCATGCCGATCTGCGCGCGCATGCGGCGACGATGGGTAACGGCGTCCTCGCGCACACCCATTTCGGCCAGATTATCCGCCGTGAGCGCGACAAGCAGCCGCCCGCTTATCTGGGCCGTCATATCGTGATCGGCACCGTGGTCGATACGCCATTCGGCGCGGACGTCCCGCACGCGATCGAGCCGGTGATCGACATGCGCGACGACGACACGCTGAGCGCGTCGCGCGGCCATCGCCACAGCGTCTATTCGCATCAAATTGGGGAAGGGGAGGGGCCGATCTGATGGCCGAACAGCACATACCGCAGCACGCGCTGGAAAGGCTTAAGGGCCTGCGCAGCCAGGGCCATGCCGGCGGCATCTTCACGTCCGATTTCTCGGTCAACGAATTCCTGCTGGTGCGCAAGGCCGGGTTCGAGCCGGTCGGCCTGTGCGTCGGCTCGTGCATCTATCATCTCGGCTTCCAGTTTGCCGGCTGGGGCTCGAACGTCGAGCTCGAGCAACTGAGCCTCGCCATGTACGAGGCGCGCGCGCTGGCGATGGAACGGATGCGGCTCGAGGCGCAGAATATGGGCGCGGACGGGATCGTGGGCGTGCGCCTGACCGTCAAGCGCCTCGAATGGGACAAGAATATCCTCGAATTCGTGGCGATCGGCACCGGCATCGTCCACGCCAAGGGACATCAGGGCTTCAAGGGGCCGAATGGCCAGCCTTTCACGTCCGCGCTCTCCGGCCAGGATTTCTGGACCTTGCTATCGGCTGGCTACCGCCCGCTCGAAATGGTGATGGGAAGCTGCGTCTATCATGTCGCGCGGCGCGGGCCCTTCGCCACGCTCGGCTCGATCGGCCAGAATGTCGAACTCGGCAATTTCAGCCTCGCCTTGTACGAAGCGCGCGAGATCGCGATGGAGCGAATGCAGCTCGAGGCGAGCAAGGCCGGCGCCGAAGGCGTCGTCGGAGCCGACCTGCACGAAGGCAGCCACAATTGGTCGACACACGTGATCGAATTCTTCGCGATCGGAACCGCGGTCCTGCCGATCGAAGGCCATCAGGCGGACGACATCCCCGATCCTACGCTCGTTTTGTCGGTGAATAGCTAGGTATGTCCTTTCGTCACCCCGGGCTTGTCCCGGGGTCCACCAGCAGGCAAGGGGATCTCATGTGGCCCGGTGGATGCCGGAACAAGTCCGGCATGACGGGAAGTGATTGATGCGCGTCGTTTCGTTCGCTGCCCTGATCGCCTTGGCGGTGCCGGCCATTGCCCAGCCCGTATCGTCCCCCGAAGCCCATAGCCGGCTGTTCGCCTTGTTCGCCGCCAGCGACGAAGCCGAACTCAAGCGCAACCCGATCGAGGCGCTAAGTCGGGGCGACCTGCGCTATGCCGACAAGCTCGGCGATCCATTCAGCGATGCGCATTACGAGGCCGAGCGCGCGGCGGCGGCGAGCGACCTTGTCGCCTTGCGCGCAATCGACCGGGAGAAGCTCGATCCCACCGATCAGCTCGCTTATGACAGTTTCGAATGGCAGACGCGCCAGAACCTGCGTCTGCTGACTGACAGGCCGCTCCTGCTCTCCTTCCAGGTGCGGCCGATCGATCATTTTTCGGGGATCCACCTCTGGTATCCCGACATCGCCTCCGGCAAGGGCGCCGCGCCGTTCAACACGCTTGCGGATTATGAGAATAACCTCAAGCGGAACGCGCAATATGCGGCCCTCCTCGACGAGAGTATCACCCGCTTCCGTCAGGGCATGAACGAAAGGATCGTCCAGCCCCGGCTGACCATCCAAAACGTCATCGATCAGCTCAACGCGCAGATCGGGCAGGGGGTTGAGAATTCGACTTTCTATGGCCCGGTCCGGCAATTCCCCGCGGGCATCTCCGCGGCGGATCAGAAAAGGTTGCGCGCCGCTTATGCCAATCAGATCAGGACCCTCCTGATCCCGGCCGAAACCCGCCTCAGGAACTTCCTCAAATCCGAATATCTGCCGGCGACACGCCCGACTATCGGCCTTTCGAAGATGAAAGGTGGTGCCAAGATTTATCAATATCTGATTGAATCAAATACAACTCTTTCGCTCACGGCGGATGACGTGTACCAGCTTGGCCTGAACGAGGTCGCACGCATCCGGCGGGAGCTGGCTGAGCAGCAGAAGATCGTCGGCTTCAACGGCAGCGCCAAGGAGTTCTTCGCTTTCCTGCGCTCGTCTCCCCGTTTCCAGCCCAAGAGCGCGGTCGCGTTGCGCGACGGCTATTTCGCGATCAAGGCCAAGGTCGAACAACGCATCCCCGAGCAATTCTCCACCTTCCCCCGCACCCCGCTCGAAATCCGGCCGGTGCCCGCTTATCAGGAGAAAACCGCCGCCGGCGGCTCCTACAATCCCGGCACCGCTGACGGCACGCGTCCGGGCGTCTTCTATTATAACAGCTATGATCTGCCCTCGCGCCTGACCTGGGAAATGGAGACGCTCTTCCTTCACGAGGGCGAACCCGGCCATCATTTCCAGATCAGTCTTGCGCAGGAGAATGCACGCCTGCCCAATTTCATGCGCTACGGCGGCAACACCGCCTTCCAGGAGGGCTGGGCGCTCTACGCGGAAAGTCTGTGGCGCCAGCTCGGCATGGAGAGCGACCCTTGGCAGCGGATCGGCGGGCTGAATGACGAAATGCTGCGCGCGATGCGTCTCGTCGTCGACAGCGGCATCCACGCTTATGGCTGGAGCCGGGAGAAAGCGATCCAATATATGCTCGACAATTCGCCGGAGAGCGTGACCGACGCGACCGCCGAAGTCGATCGCTATATCGCCATCCCCGGCCAGGCGCTCGCCTACAAGGTCGGCCAGATCACGATCGCCAACTGCAAGATCCGCGCGATGCAGGCGCTGGGCCCGAAATTCGACCCCAGGGCCTTCCATGCCCAGATCCTGAACTCGGGCGCGCTGCCGATGACGGTGCTGGAAAAGAAGATCGACGCCTGGATCGCCAGCCAGAAGGGCTGACGGTCAGATCGAATCTGGCGACGGGATCAGCACGCAGATAGCGCTGCCCTCGCCATTGGGCAGCACGATCGGCTCGCCCTGCTTCATCATGGTGATGTCGCGCACCAGGCTCGGCTTTGCGCTGGTGAGCGTGAGCACGCGCTGGCCGCGCGCATACTTTACGCCGTGGCGGGTGAGGACGGCGGCTGCCTCGTCGAGCGAATGGGCAGGCCCCAGATCGCGCAAAGTCGCGCGATCGAGCGGCGAATCGATCTCGAGCGCATCGCAATCAAATTGCGCGGAGATGGTCGCGATCGCTTTCTGCCGGGCTGCGGCGGCGGGCAGCGCGAGCGCTGTGAGCAGCAATGCGATGGCAAGGTGCCGGACCATCCCGCTACAACTCCCGAAAGCGGCTTATTTTCCCCGATTCTTGCGGTGCTCGGCCATGTCGAGCACGATCGTGTCGCCCTCGGGCAAGAGCCCCAGCCGGCGCGCGATTTCCTGATAGGCTTCGGCCTCGCCGCCCAGGTCCTGGCGGAAGCGGTCCTTGTCCAGTTTCTCGCCGCTGGTCATATCCCACAGGCGGCAGCCGTCGGGGCTGATCTCGTCGGCCAGGATGATGCGGGCATAGTCATTGTCCCACACGCGGCCGAATTCGAGCTTGAAGTCCACCAGGCGGATGCCGACGCCCGCGAACAGGCCGGTCATGAAATCGTTCACGCGGATGGCCATGTCAGCGATGTCGTGCATCTCCTCCTGGCTCGCCCAGCCGAAGCAGGCGATATGCTCTTCCGATACGAGCGGATCGCCGAGCGCGTCGTCCTTGTAATAATATTCGATGATCGTGCGCGGCAGCTGCGTGCCTTCCTCGATCCCGAGCCGCTTGGCGAGGCTGCCGGCGGCGACGTTGCGGATCACCACCTCGATCGGCACGATCTCCACCTGACGGATCAATTGCTCGCGCATGTTGAGGCGGCGGATGAAGTGCGTCGGCACGCCGATATTCGCGAGCAGGGTGAAGACATGCTCCGAAATGCGGTTGTTGAGCACGCCCTTGCCGCTGATCGTGCCGCGCTTCTGCGCGTTGAACGCGGTCGCATCGTCCTTGAAATATTGGATGAGCGTGCCGGGTTCGGGACCCTCGTAGAGGATCTTGGCTTTGCCTTCGTATATCTGGCGGCGGCGGGACAATGCGTTCTCCCAGGGAGCAAACGAGAAGCGCCCCGAACGCGGCCGGACAGTCGGCGCGGGCGGGGCGGGTGCGGGCGATATAACGCAGCTCACCTGTAACCGCAACGCGAAGGGCGCGCGTCGCGGGCTACATTTCTCGAAGGCCTATGCGCCCCTCACCGGCAGCGGCCAATTCTGGGGCTTTCATTGGCCGGCCAGGCGCGATGCGCGCCCCACCAGGTGACGAAGCGGTCGGTGGCGGCGAGCATTTCGGCCATGCGGCTGATGAAGCTCGGCACGGGCTGCTGGGTTTTTTCGGGCTGGAACATGACGAACCTCCTTTCGCTGCCACGGCACGTTCCGCGGCCCGCTCCATCTGGCGGAAAAAGCGGCTCACGGCCAATCGAAGCTTGCCCTTGATTGATAAGTAGGGCTTATGGGACGACATGCGTCGCATCCCGCCTCTGTCTGCCGTACGTGTCTTCGAGGCGGCTTCGCGCCACATGAATTTCACCGCCGCCGCCAACGAACTCGGCATGACGCAGGCGGCCGTGAGTTATCAGGTCAAGTTATTGGAAGAGAAGCTCGGTATCGCCTTGTTCCGCCGCGACGGACGCGGCGTGCAACTGACGCCCGCGGGCGAACGGATCCAGCCGCAGCTCGAACGCGCTTTCGATGCGCTCGATGGTGCCTTCGCCCGGTTGCGCGCGGAGAGCGACTCCACCATGACCGTCTCGACCACGCAGACCTTCGCCAACACCTGGCTTGCATGGAAGTTGGGTGGTTTTCAGATGGAAAACCCGGGGATGGCGGTCCGGCTGATCGCCCTCGATACGATCACCGATTTCGCGAAAGACGAGGTCGATGTCGCGATCCGCGCCGGACGGGGGCCATGGCCCGGCCTCGCCCGGCACCTGTTGTTCCAGGTCTATTTCACCCCGATGTGCAGCCCAGATTTCCTTGCCCGCCATGGGGGGAGCATCGCGCCCAGGGATATCCTCACCCTGCCGATGATCAGTCCCAACGATGTCTGGTGGTCGCATTGGCTGCGTGAGGCCGGTGTTGACGTGGATGAGAGCGAGGTCCGTCCCGGCGTGCGTCTCGATGTCCAGGCGCATGAGGGGCATGCGGCGATGGCCGGGCAGGGGGTTGCGATGCTCACCCCCTTCCTGTGGCGCAACGATATGGCCAGGGGCCGACTGGTTCGTCTGTCTGATCAGCTTTCAACGCGCGGCTATGGCTATTGGCTGGTCTATCCCGAGGAAAGGCGCTCGGTGCCCAAGATCAAGCGCTTTCGCGAATGGCTGCTGCAGGAAATCGGGGAGGAGCAGTCGGACGGACCACGCACGATCGCACCCGATTGAGTCGGCCCCTTTGCGCGGACGTAAGGCTGGGCTAGTCCGGCTATGATGACCACCGACACTGCCGATCCGTTCAACCAGATTCTCGATGCCCCGTTCGATAGCGCCCTTAGTGAGCGCTATCTGGTCTACGCGCTCTCGACGATCACCGCCCGTTCGCTGCCGGACGTGCGCGACGGGCTGAAGCCGGTCCACCGTCGTCTGCTGTGGGCGATGCGGCTGCTGCGGATGGATCCCGCCGCCGCTTACAAGAAATCGGCGCGGGTGGTCGGCGACGTCATCGGCAAATATCACCCGCATGGCGACCAGTCCGTCTATGACGCGATGGTCCGCCTCGCGCAGAGCTTTGCGCTGCGCTACCCGCTCGTCGACGGGCAGGGCAATTTCGGCAATATCGACGGCGATAATGCCGCCGCTTATCGGTACACCGAGGCGCGGCTGACCCAGGTCGCGATCGATCTGATGAGCGGCCTGGACGAGGACGCGGTCGGCTTCCGTCCCACCTACAACAATGAGGATGAAGAGCCCGAGCTGATGCCCGGGCTGTTCCCCAACCTGCTGGCGAATGGCGCGTCCGGCATCGCGGTCGGCATGGCGACCTCGATCCCGCCGCATAATGCGGCGGAGCTGATCGATGCCGCGGTCCACCTGATCGATCAGCCCGAAGGCGACCCGCGCGAGCTGATGCGGTTCGTGAAGGGCCCGGATTTTCCGACCGGCGGCATCGTGATCGACAGCGGGACCGCGATTGCCGAGGCTTATGCCACCGGCCGCGGCGGCTTCCGCGTGCGCGCGCGCTGGTCGATCGAGGATCAGGGGCGCGGCACCTGGGTCGCGGTGGTGAGCGAGATCCCGTATCAGGTGCCCAAGGGCAAGCTGATCGAACAGATCGCCGCGCTGATCAACGACAAGAAGCTGCCGATCCTCGCCGATGTGCGTGACGAAAGCGATGAACATATCCGCATCGTGATCGAGCCGCGCGCCCGCACCGTCGATGCGCAGACCTTGATGGACAGCCTGTTCCGGCTCACCGATCTCGAAACCCGCATACCGCTCAACCTGAACGTCCTCGATCGCGAACGCACGCCCCGCGTCATGTCGCTCAAACAGGCGCTTGCGGCCTGGATCGACCATCAGTTCGAGGTTCTCGTCCGCCGCTCGAACCATCGGTTGGCCAAGATCGCCGACCGGATCGAGCTGCTCGACGGCTATCTGATCACCTATTTGAACCTCGATCGCGTGATCCAGATCATCCGCGAGGAGGACGAGCCGAAGCCGGTCATGATGGCCGAGTTCGCGCTGAGCGACCGTCAGGCCGAAGCCATCCTCAACATGCGGTTGCGGTCCTTGCGCAAGCTTGAGGAAATGGAGCTTCGCAAGGAACGCGACGCACTCGACAAGGAAGCGCAGGAACTCACGCTTCTCGTCGAAAGCCCGGCCCGCCAGCGCACGCGGCTCAAGCGCGACCTCGCCAAGCTCCGCGAACGCTATTCGGAGGAGACCGAGCTCGGCCGCCGCCGCACCCTGATCGAGGAGCAGGGGCCGGCGCGCGAAATCCCGCTCGAGGCGATGATCGAGCGCGAGCCGATCTCGGTGATCCTCTCCCAGCGCGGGTGGATCCGCGCGATGAAGGGCCATATCGACCTGGCCTCGGCCGAGGCGCTCAAGTTCAAGGAAGGCGACGGCCCGGCTTTCGCCTTCCACGCTCAGACCACCGACAAATTGTTGCTCGTGGCCGCGACCGGCCGCGTCTACACGCTGGCATCGGACAAATTGCCCGGTGGCCGCGGCTTCGGTGAGCCGGTGCGCCTGATGATCGATCTGGAGGGGGAGGCGGGGATCACCGCGCTTTTCCCCTATCGCGCCAACGAGAAGCTGCTTTTCGCGGCCAGCGACGGCAAGGGCTTCGTCGCCAAGACGGAGGACGCGATCGGCGAAACCCGCAAGGGCCGCCAGGTCGTGAATGTCCGCGCCGGCGCAACGCTCAAGATCGCGCGCCCGATCGCGGCCGATGACGATTATGTCGCGGCGATCGGCGACAATCGCAAATTGGTCATCTTCCCGCTGAGTGAGGTGCCCGAGCTGGCGCGCGGCCAGGGGGCCCAACTTCAGCGTTATCGCGACGGAGGCCTGTCCGACGCAATCAGTTTCCGGTTCGAGGAGGGGCTTTCTTGGCCAATGGGTGGAGAATCGGGTCGCTACAGAACCGAAACGGATCTCGCGCCCTGGCGCGCCGCGCGCGGCGCTGCTGGACGGATGCCGCCCACCGGTTTCCCGCGCGACAATCGTTTCGGCAACGCTTCCAGCAAGATACAGTCGACGAAATCTTAACGCTTTTTCGTTTATTCGCACGCTGATGCAGGTTGCGAGTATCAGCCACGGCAAGCGGCGCCCCGCAACCCTTGGGAGTGCGGGGGCACTCGCGTCTGCTCAGATTCCGGAGACCGATCAGGTCTTCGCGGACGCCCAGCAGCTCTATCTCGACGCGATCCATATCCCCGCGGCGCTGATCGTGCTCGAGCAGGGGCAGCCTCGCGTCGCCGCCAGCAACACGCCTTTCCAGCGCGTCGGCGCCAGGGGCGCTGACAGTGATCAGGCGCATGGCCTCGTCATAGCAGTCAAGGCCTTCCTCGAAGGCGTCCAGGACCGCCACGATCTCGATTGGCACCAGCCGGGGATCGGCGGACGCACCTTCCGCGTGCATCTTTCGCGCATGCCCGTGCATGGCGGCCACGAACAGCGCGCGCTCGTTACCCTGGTCGATCGCACCGCCGAGGTCGAAACCGCCCGTTCGCTTCGTGCCGAGATGCTGCATGATAGCCTGACCGGCCTTCCCAACCGCCTCGCCTTCGGTGAAGCGATCGAGGAGGCGATCGAGGCCGACGAGCAAGACCATAGCTTCGCCATTCTCGCGGTCGATCTCAGCCGGTTCAGCCGGATCAACGAATGCGTCGGCGCGCTTGCCGGCGACGAACTGATCATCACCGTCGCGCGGCGTCTCGTGTCGGCACTGCGTCAGGGCGACATGCTCGCGCGCATGGCGGGCGACGAATTCGGCGTGCTCATGCGCGGAACCGAGGGCGGCGACGATGTGATCGCGGCGGCGGGGCGGCTGCAGGCAGCCTTGTCCACGCCGATCCGATTGTCGGAGCTTGAAATCCGCGTCGATTGCTCGATCGGCGGCGCGATCTGGGACAAGCGCGTCCAGACCTCGGGCGACCTGCTTCGCAACGCGCAGGTCGCGCTGAAGCGCGCCAAATATTCGGGTCAGGTCGAGCTTTACCGTCAGGGCGAGGCCAATTACGCCCGCCGCCGCTTCAGCCTCGAAACCGAGCTTCGCCGCGCGATCGACCAGGATCAGCTGAGCCTCGCCTTTCAGCCGCTGATCCACCTCCAGACGGGTACCGTCTCCGGCTTCGAAGCGCTTGCCCGCTGGGACCATCCCGAACAGGGCCCGATCTCGCCGGTCGAGTTCATCTCCGTCGCCGAGGAATCGGGCCTGATCGTCCCGCTCGGCCGCTGGGCGCTCGATGCGACTGCGCGCACGCTCGCGGAATGGGATCGCGGCCATGGCGGCCAGCTCCCCCTCAAGCTCTGCGTCAACGTTTCGCCCGTGCAGCTGGCCCGCGATACGCTGGATCAGGCGGTCAAGGCGACGCTCGACCATAACCGCATCGGTGGCCAGCGCATGACGCTCGAACTCACCGAAAGCTCGATCGTGGCGGATCCGGAGCGCGCCAATCGTGTCCTCTCCGCGCTCCATGATCTCGGTTGCCGCGTCGCGATGGACGATTTCGGGACGGGCTATTCCAGCCTCGCCTACCTTCAGAAACTGCCGATCGATATCCTCAAGATCGACCGCAGCTTCGTCACCGACATGCATGAGAACAGCGATTCGGTCGCGATCATCCGCGCGATCCTGAGTCTCGCGCGAACGCTCGGCATGTCGAGCGTCGCCGAGGGTATCGAAACCGCGGATGCGGAGCGTACGCTTGCCAATCTCGGCTGCGACACCGGGCAGGGCTATCATTTCGCCCGCCCGCTCGGCGCCGACGAAGCGCTTGCTTTCTATCGCGCCCGCAAGGCCTGAGCGACCTCCTCATCCGCGATTTCGCGCACCCGGCTCAGATCGGGAAAGCCTTCCTCCACCCATCGGCGTTCGATCGCCTGCATCGTGGCGGCGACAACCGGGCCGGCACTCAGCCCCAGACTGACCAGTTCGCCACCGCCTAGCGGGAAGCGCGGCACGCTCCAATGGTCGAGCGCGGCCATGCCCTCGTCCGGATGGGCCGCGTGCAGCAATATCCGGTCGCGCGCGCTTTCCAGCCCGATCGAATGGGCCAGCGGCCGCGCCGGGCCGGGCTCGCCGCCCTGGGCCGCGGCGGTAAGCCGCTTGCGCTGGGCCTTGGACAATTTGAGCCGGGCGCCGACCGCTTCGGCCAAAGCGGGGTCCGCCGGCAGCAAGGCCGCCAGCCGCCGCAGCGGATCGCCTCCGTAAGCGCGCTCGCGCGTGATCAGGCGCGCCAGCCGCCCGACGCTCGCGGCATCGATTTCGGGAATGACGGCCGCAAAGATACCGTGCTCGACCATCAGCGCGACGGTCGGCACCGGCTCGATCACGGCCAGCAGCTTCAGCAATTCCTGCGCGATCCGCTCGCGCGATAGCGCCATCAGGTCGTTGGCGCGCGCGGCGCAGGCCGCCAGCCCCGCCGGATCGGGCGCGCCCTGGCCGAAGCGCGCGTGAAAGCGGAAGAAGCGCAATATGCGCAGATGATCCTCCGCGATGCGCGCGAGCGGATCGCCGATGAACCGGACGAGGCCGACCTGGATATCGTCGAGCCCGCCGAAATAATCGTGGACCTCGCCGCTCGCCGGGTCGGCGGACAGCGCGTTGATGGTGAAATCGCGCCGCGCCGCATCCTCGCGCCAGTCGCTCGTGAAGGCCACGGTCGCGCGGCGGCCGTCGGTCGATACGTCGCGGCGTAAGGTGGTCACCTCGACCGGCCCGCTCGGCAACACCGCGGTTACAGTGCCGTGCGCGATCCCGGTCGGTACGGCCTTGAATCCGGCCGCGTTCACCCGGCGGGATACTTCTTCGGGCAACAGGCAGGTGGCCAGGTCGAGATCGGATACAGGCAGGCCGAGCAGAGCGTCGCGTACCGCACCGCCGACAAAGCGCACCTGGCCCTGGTCCATCCCGAGCACCTCGGTCAGGCGGATCAGGTCCGTGCGCCTACGCCAGCCGGTTTCGGGCAGGATCATGCGATCGCGCCCTTCAGCCGGGCGGCCAGGTTGACGATCATTGCCGCGGTCGCGCCCCAGATGCGCCGGTCCTCCCAGACGATTTCATGAAAGTGACGCTCGCGCCCCTCCCACTGCATATGCCTGCGCGCATGATTGCCCGTCGCGAGCAGGAAGGCCAGCGGCGTCTCGAACACGGCCGCCACTTCATCCTCATGCGGTGCGAGCTGCAGGTCGGGCGGAACGACCCCTACCACCGGGGTCACCGCGAATCCCGTGCCGACGCGATAGACATCGCTCGTTCCGACGATCTCGACCAGCCCGGGATCGAGTCCGATCTCCTCGCGGGCCTCGCGCAGGGCGGCCGCGACAACGTCTGTGTCTTCGGGATCGACGCGCCCACCCGGAAAGGCGATCTGCCCGGCATGGCGCCTCAGATGGGGCTGGCGCAGGGTCAGCAGCACGCCCGGTTCGGGGCGGTCGGTTACCGCCACCAGCACCGCGGCCGGCGTATAAACGCCGTGCGCCCGGTCATAATCGTCGCCTTCGATCGGGACATGACCGTCGACCGGCCGGGCCAGCGCGGCACGCAAGCGGGCGGCAAGCGTCATGCCTCGGCCGCACCGAGTGGAAAGAAGCAGCCGTCCGACCACAGGCCTGGGGGGTCGGCGCCTTCCTCGATCGCGATTTCGGCCAGCTCGTAATAGACGGGTCGCGCGACCGCGGCTTCGAGGCCGGCCCGCACGGTCAGATACGGGCGCCCGCCGGTCAGATGCAGCCTATGGTTCGGCCCCGCGACCATCGGCTCATCAGTGTTGAGGCGAAAGGCGATCCGCCGCTCCCGGCCTTGTCCCTCGCTGCGCGCCTCGACCGCGACGAAGGGCGCGTCCTCGACCGCGATGTCCAGCTTCTCGACCGGCGTCACCAGCACATAGCGGCCCTCCGCTTCGCGCCGCAGCAGGCTTGCGAACAGCCGCACCATCGCCGGCCGCCGGATCGGCGCGCCCTCGTGGAACCAGGTGCCGTCGCGCGCGATCCGCATCCCGCTGTCGCCGCAGTGCGGCGGGTTCCATTGTTCGACAGGCGGCAGCCGCCGCTCCGCCGCCGCCTGTGCGATTTCGGTGAGCGAGAGGCCCGCAAGCTCGGCAGGGGGAGGCGCGCTTTCCGGCATGGGCATGCCGTTAGTGCCGGAAAGGAGGGTGGGGAAGGGGCCTCAGCCGCGCCGCGGCCCCAGCATCCCGCGATAGGGAAGGTCGCGTCCGCCGGTGCGCGCGAGCAGGCGGCGCCGTTCGAACGGCCCCGGCAAGTCCCAATTGGCCGTGGTATCGGCGATGAAGCCGAAATGGCGGCCATAATATTCGGGGTCGCCGATCAGGACGAGCGGCTCGCGCCCGTCCGCCTGTGCCAGCATGCCGCGCATCATCACGCGGCCGATTCCCCGCTGCTGCCGCTCGGGGTCGACCGCGACCGGACCGACCAGGATCAGCGGCGTCTCGCCCGCATCGCCATGGAGCGCGATCGGCCAGCATTGCAGCGCGCCGACCAGCCTTTCTTCCTCCCACGCCGCCAGCGACAGCTCGGGAATCACGCTCATGCCTTCGCGCAGCTTATAGGCCGTGCGCCCGCGTCGGTCCGCGCCGAAGGCCTTGTCGAGCAGCAACTCGACAGCATTCGGATCGGCATCGGCAAGCGGGGACAGAGTGATCAACAAGGAAGGCTCCGATAAGGGGAAAGGGTGCGCGGCATAACGAAAGACGCGGCAAAGGGAAGCCGGCTGGCCGTATCATCGCACTGTTGCTAGGGGCGGGCCGTTACACCAGTGAGACCATAGATGACCGCGATCGACCACCCCAAGCCGCTCATATTGGTGCCCGAAACGGGCTCGCCCGGCGATTTCGTGCGGCTGGAGGTGAGCGATCTCGTCATCGACGTGCTGACCGGCATCTATTCCGAAGAAACGCACATGCCGCAGCCGCTCAGGATTTCGGTGACCGCCGATCTCGCCGCGCCGCGCCGCTTCAACCACGATACGCCGCTGAGCGCGTCGAAAAACTATCTCGACCTGCGCCGCGCGGTGGAGGAGGGGCTGCCGCGCGACGTGCATTTCACCCTGGTCGAGGCGGTCGCGGATCATATCATCGACACCATCTTCGGCGGCGACGCGCGTGTGACGCGGGTCGAGGTCAAGATCGTCAAGCTGGCTTTGTCGCAGGCGGGCGAATCGATCGGCATGACGCTCACGCGCGAGCGCCGCTGATGCTCGTACTCGTCACCGGCGGGCTGCACCGCGTCGGCGCGGCGATTGCGGCGCGGCTGGCGGCAGGCGGTTACGATCTCGCGCTCCACGCGCATCGCGCCGGCGATCCGGATTCGGCGCTCGCCGAAGCGATTGCCGCGCATGGCGCCGAATCGGCGATATTTCCCGCCGATCTGGCGATTCCCGGCGAGGTCGAATCGCTCGTCGGAAAGGTGAAGGCGCATTTCGGCCGCGCGCCCGACGCGCTCGTCAACAGCGCCTCGATCATCAGCGAGGGCCAATGGCCCGATCTGTCGCGTGCCGATCTTGCCCGCCATCTCGACGTCAATTTCATCGCGCCGATGCTGCTCACGCAAAGCTTCGCCGCCGCGCTTGCGGGCGATCGGCCGGGCGCGGTGGTCAACATCGTCGATCAGCGCATCGCCAACCCCCCGGTTGATCAGGCCGCCTACACCGTCTCGAAGCTCGCGCTCGCCTCGGTCACGCGCGTGATGGCGCGCGCCTTTGCGCCGGCGGTGCGGGTCAACGCGGTCGCGCCCGGCAATACTTTGCCCGCCGACGGCTATCAGGAGGCGCAATGGCAGCGCCTGGCCGACGCGATGCCGCTCGAACGCAATTCGGCACCCGAGGACATTGCCGAGGCGGTCGCCTATCTCCTCGCAGCCCCGGCGGTCACCGGTCAGACCCTGTTTGTCGACGGCGGCGCGAATCTTGAAAGCTACGAGCGCGATTTCCTGCACATGATGCGGGACTGAAAGGTTGGCGGCAAAGCTCCGGCGGAGCCGGACCGCTCGATTAGACCCTCAGCGTTTGCAGGCGCCCAGCCCGCTCAGCACCACCTGATAATCCGCGCGCGCCGCGGTCGCATCCGCCTCCGCCAAGCCCGCGACCGCATCGTCGGGCAACGCCTTCGGCAGGCCGCAGGCGAGCCGATACCAAAGCAACGTGTCGGGCTTGGGCGGGGCGGCGCTGTCGTCGACCAGCTCGGACAGTGCCACCGCCCAGCGCGGATCCTCATGCGGGCGACGCAGGATGGACAGCGAGATCGGCCTCTTGTCGGCGGTGCGCAGGAAGATCTGCGTCTCGCTCTCGCCCGGAAGCGTGCCCGCGACATGGAAAGCGCGCGTGATGCCGGTAATCGCGGGCGGCGCGTCCGGGCTTATCGCCGCGGTGAGGATCGCGCGCAGCCGGCTCTCATTCTCCGGCGTGCGCGGCACCTGCGCGCGCGGCCCGATCAGGCGCAGCTCGCCGGGATTGGCGGTGGGCGCGGCGAGCAGCAATACGGGAACGCCCTTCAGCTTGAGCTTGCCCTTGGGCGGATTGGGCAGGTCGACCAGATAGGTGACGCGCGACGGCACGCCCGTGCCGGCTATGAGCGCGGTCACGTCTGCCTGCACATAATAGCGCGTCTTCCCCGCCGGCACGTCGGGCGCGGCGTTGGGCTTGAGCGCGATGGCCTCCGCGATCGTCGCACCGATGGTTTCGGGCGCCGCGAACGCCATGTCGGCAAGTTCCACATAACTATATTCGGTGGCGAGTCCGCCAAAAGGCACTGGTGTCGCCGCGCCCGCCACAGAAGACGCGGAGAGCAGGATAAGGCCCGGAACGGTCATGAAACGCATCATTTTACGGCCTTGCCACGCTACCGAAGAAAGATTCAACCCATCTAAGGGCCTAAACGTGCCCATAAAGCGTTTGCATGGCTCGAACCGTCGCGATAGGAACATCGCTCGTGCGGCAGGACCAAGACGTTAGATCTTGGCGCGCCCGTATCGTTTTTGAACACCGGAAAGGGCGGTGTTCCCACTCACGGATCGGAGGGAGTGTCATTCTTTAATGGCTTACGCTGACCAACCAACAATGACCCCTCGCAAGGTGGTCTCTATCGGGCTGGTTGTTCTGCTCCACGTTGTCATCGGATATGCGTTCGTCACTGGACTTGCGTTCAATGTGATTAAGAAAGCGGCGCAGGATCTGAAGGTCGTGGACATCAAGGACCAACCGCCGCCGCCTGAACAGAAGCCGCCGCCACCGCCGCCGCAGCAGCAGAACGTGCCGCCGCCGCCGATCGTCGCGCCGCCCCCGATCGTGCAGACGCCGTCTTTGGCTCCGCCGGTCGTGACCGTGCCGACGCCGCCGCCGGTTGTTCCGCCGATCACCGTGGCCGCCACGCCAGCTCCCGCTCCGCCCGTCATCTCGCAGGCTGCCTCCGCAAAGGGCAACCCGAGCTCGTGGGTTTCGCCTGAGGATTATCCTCCTTCGGCGCAGCGCGAAGAACGCCAGGGCAGCGTCGGGATCGGATTCACGATCAACGAGCAGGGCCGCATCGACAATTGTCATGTGACCTCATCCAGTGGTTCGCCGGACCTTGACGATGCGACCTGTCGCCTCGTCACCCGCCGTGGCCGCTACTCGCCCGCGAAGGACGCCGCAGGTAACCCGACCAAACAATCGGCTGCGCTTCGCTTCAAGTGGGTGCTCCCCACGGATTGACATTTTGATCAGGCGTCGCGGGTGTCGCGCCGCGCCGCTTAACCCAATTAGAAGGACCGTTGAGACCATGACTACCCCAGCAGCCCCGGCTCCCGCCGCAGCCTCCAACCCGTACGGCCTGATGGGTGCACTGCACCAGGGCGGTATCATTACCTGGGCCGTGTTCATCGTGCTCGTCATCATGTCGCTGGCGACGTGGTACATCATGTTCACCAAGCTGCTCGAGCAGCAGAAGATCCTGAACCAGTATAAGCGTGTCCGCACCAATTTCTGGGGCACCCCGTCCGTCCGTGACGGCGCCAACAAGCTGGAGCGCAACTCCGCCTATCGCCAGATCGTCGATGACGGCCTTCTCGCGCAGGACCAGCACACCAAGCTCGTCGATCCGGTCGATCAGCACGAATGGCTCGGTGCCTCGCTCAACCGTTCGACCGCGTCGATCAACTCGCGCCTCAGTTCCGGCATGGCGGTTCTCGCCACGGTCGGTTCGACCGCGCCGTTCGTCGGTCTGTTCGGTACGGTTATCGGCATTTACGGCGCGCTCGTGAAGATCGGCGCGTCCGGTCAGGCCTCGATCGACGCCGTCGCCGGCCCGGTCGGTGAAGCTCTGATCATGACCGCGCTCGGCCTGATCGTGGCCGTGCCGGCGGTGCTCAGCTACAACTGGCTGATCCGCCGCAACAAGGTCGTCGCCGAGCAGATCGGCGCCTTCGCGACCGACCTGCACGCTTATCTGGTGTCGAACGGCGCCCTTAAGCCGCAGATCGCTTCGGTGAAGACCGCTCCGGCTGCCGTGAAGGCCCCGACGGCTACCACCGCGACCAAGGCCTGATGACCAGGGCGCGGGCGGGGTGCGAACCCCGCCCGCCGCTCAGATGGCGGGAGCGCTCCGCATCCGCCGCAAAGGATAGGAATTTCGCCCATGGCGATGAGTGTCGGCCCAGCCGAAGACGATGCCCCGATGTCGGACATCAACACGACGCCCCTGGTGGACGTCATGCTGGTGCTCCTCATCATCTTCCTCATTACCGTGCCGGTCGTCATCCAGACGGTGCCGGTCACCCTGCCCAAGGTCGTGTACGAGCCGACCGTCACCAAGCCGGAAAACGTCGTTCTTTCGATCAGGAACGGCAAGGACGGCCGCTGTGAAGTGTTCTGGAGCCAGAAGAAGATCAACTCCCAGGAGTTGCTCGACCGCGCGGCCAAGAAGCTCAAGGCGGAGGTCGACAAGCTTGGCGGACCGCAGAACATGACCTCGGACAATATGCCCGAGGTTCATATCCGCGCCGATATCAACACGCGCTGGGAATGTGTCGGCGGGGCGATGACCAACGTTTCGCACGCTGGCTACACCCGGATCGGCTTTATCTCGCAGCCCGACCCCGGCCAGTATCACGCCGCGGTCGAATAAGCGCCGAAACTAGGAGTTAACGAATATGGCCATGAGCTCCGGCGGCGCCGAAGGCGAGCCGATGATGGACATCAACACGACGCCGCTGATCGACGTCATGCTGGTGCTCCTCATCATGTTCATCATCACCATTCCCGTGCAGACCCACGCCGTTAAGCTGGATTTGCCGGCGCCGTCCAATACGCCGCCGCCGCCGATCCTGCCCCAGAAGAACGAGGTCGCGATCACCAGCACCGACCAGATCTTGTGGAACGGCAATCCGGTCGATCTGGGCACGCTGCGCGCTTATCTTGAACAGTCGCAGGTGCAGAACCCGATTCCGGAACTGCATATCCGTCCCGCGCAGGATGCGCGGTACGAGACGATCGACAAGATCCTGGCGCAGACGAAATTCGCCCATGTCAGCAAGATGGGTTTCGTCGGCAACGAGGCATATGCCAACGATTTCTGATCGGTCGGCGAACTGAAAATCTGAAGGGGCGGGCCGTCGGTCCGCCCTTTTTTTGTGCGTGCGACCCGGGCGAAGGGGCCTCGCCTAGGCGCGTGTGGATGCCACATCTCCACATTGTTTTAGCGCTTGATACCATATATCATACCATGTCCGCATAAGCGGATGTGGAGGTGGTTCGACATGGCCATGAAATCATACGGGCTCCACGACACGCCGATGATGGAGATCAACACGACGCCGTTGATCGACGTCATGCTGGTGCTGCTCATCATGTTCATCCTCACCATTCCGGTGCAGAACCACGCGGTGAAGCTGGACATGCCTTCGGCGGGCAACCCGCCACCCTTCACACCGCTTCCTGCCAGGAATGAGATCAGGGTCACCGCCTCGGACCGGATATTGTGGAATGGCAAGCCGGTCGATTTCGGGACCTTGCGCCGCAATCTCAACCAGACGCAGGCGGTGGAGCCTCTCCCGGAACTGGCGGTTCACCCGGCAGCGGATGCGCGCTACGAGGTGGTGGACAAGGTGCTTGCGGTGACCAAGCGCGCGAACATCACCAAAATGAGTTTCGTCGGCAATGACGCATATGTCGCGATTTTTGATAGCATAACAGCTTAGCAATTGAGTAAGGGGCTGGCCGTCGGTCGGCCCCTTTCCTTTTGCAAGGGCGCGGCGCTTTTAGAGCCGATTCGGATAGGAAAGGCATAGCCCTTCTCCTGTTTGATCGAGATCAATTGCGCCGGCAGGGTGATTACGTAATCCTTTGCCGAATAGGGGGAATTTCGGTGGACGGCTGGGCATTGCCCGCATTTATCCTGATTGGCGCTTACCTTCTCGGCTCGATTCCCTTCGGTGTGATCGTGACGCGGCTTTTCGGCGCGCAGGATCCGCGCACGATCGGTTCGGGCAATATCGGCGCGACCAATGTGCTGCGCACGGGGCGCAAGGGGCTGGCTGCGCTCACGCTTTTGCTCGACGGCGGCAAGGGCGCTGTTGCGGTTCTGCTCGCGGAGGCGGTCAGCCCCGGCTCGGGCTCGCTCGCCGCCGTCGCCTCCTTTTTCGGTCATGTCTTCCCGGTCTGGCTCCGGTTCAGGGGCGGCAAGGGGGTCGCGACTTTGCTTGGCATCACGCTCGCTTTGCATTGGCCGACCGGTCTTGTCGCGCTCGTCACCTGGTTGCTGGCGATGCTGATTTCGCGCCGCTCGTCGGTCGGCGGCATGGCCGCCGCTACGATCACGCCTGTGGCTTCGGCTTATTTCTTTCAGGTCGATCTCACGCTCATGCTTCTCGCGCTGGCGCTGGTGGTGGTGTGGCGTCATCGCGCCAATATCGAGCGGCTGATCGAAGGCACCGAACCCCGCATCGGCGGACGTGGCCAGGGCTGAGCCTGCGCTCGACGCCGACGGGCTCGCGCGCCTTCGGTTGATTCGGACCGCGTCGGTCGGCCCGGTCACCTTCGGCCAGCTTCTCGCGCGCTTCGGCAGCGCGCAGGCCGCGCTCGATGCGATCCCCGATCTTGCCCGTCGCGGCGGCGGACCGGCACCGCGCATCCCCAGTCTCGCCGATGCCGAACGTGAGGCTCAGGCCGTCCAGCGCGTCGGCGGAACCTATCTTTTTTCCGGCCGGCCGGGCTACCCGGCCTTGCTTGCGGAAGCCGAGGGCGCTCCGCCCGTGCTGAGCGTCGCGGGCGACATCGGGCTGCTCACGCGCCCCACGGTGGCAATGGTCGGAGCGCGCAATGCTTCGGCGGCCGCGGTGCGCTTCGCCCGCCAGCTCGCGGTCGAACTGGGCGAGCTCGGTTTCGTAGTCGTGTCGGGGCTCGCGCGCGGGATCGATACCGCGGCGCATCGCGGCGCGCTCGACAAGGGCACGATCGGCGTGATCGCGAGCGGCCTCGACATCGTCTACCCGCCCGAAAATGAGGCGCTGCAGCGCGAGATGCAGACACGCGGCCTCGTCGTCTCCGAACAGCCGCCCGGGACGGAGCCGCACGCGCGCCACTTTCCCGCGCGCAACCGCATAATCGCCGCACTTTCGCTCGGTACGCTGGTGGTGGAGGCGGCGCCCAAATCGGGCTCGCTGATCACCGCGCGGCTGGCCGGCGAATATGGGCGGGAGGTGATGGCGGTGCCCGGCTCGCCGCTCGATCCGCGCGCGCAGGGCTGCAACCAATTGATCCGGGATGGAGCAACCCTGATCCAATCCGCCGCCGATGTGGCGGAGGCGGTACGGCCGTTCGGCTGGGATCGGGTCGCCGCGCCTCGCGACCCTTTCGTGCCGCAGGGGCCGGTCGATGTCGCCGACAGGGATCGTCAGGCGATCCTGACCTTGCTTAGCCCGATCCCGGTCGCGGTCGACGAATTGCTGCGGCAGTCCGGTCTCGCGCCCGCTGCGCTGCATGTCATCCTGCTGGAGCTGGAACTGGCGGGCAAACTGGTTCGGCACGCCGGGGCGCGGGTCAGCCTCCACTGAAGTTGCGCTATCCGGTTCAGGGCGGGCTTCCCCTGCGATGCCCAATCCCCATATACGGGGCCGCGCCCAAATCTCTTGACGCGCCCCAGTGGGGCTCTCCACCCTCGCGCGTACACGTAAGGACATAAAAAGCGCTCATGAAGCTCGTCGTCGTCGAATCTCCCGCCAAGGCCAAGACCATCGAGAAATATCTCGGCCCGGGCCATCGGGTGCTGGCCTCTTATGGCCACGTCCGCGATCTGCCGCCCAAGGACGGCTCGGTCGATCCCGACAATGGCTTCGCGATGGAGTGGGAGCCCTATGCCGACAAGGCCAAGCAGCTTCGCGCCATCTCCGACGAAGCCAAGGGCGCGGAGACGCTGATCCTCGCCACCGACCCCGATCGTGAGGGCGAGGCCATTTCCTGGCACGTGCAGGAGGTGCTGCGTAAGAAGAAGGCGCTTCCCGCCAAGGTCGAGCGCGTCACCTTCAACGCGATCACCAAACCCGCGGTGCTCGATGCGATGGCCAATCCGCGTGCGCTCGACGAGGATCTGATCGACGCCTATCGCGCCCGCCGCGCGCTCGATTATCTGGTCGGCTTCACCCTCTCGCCCGTCCTCTGGCGCAAATTGCCCGGCGCCAAGTCGGCGGGCCGCGTCCAGTCGGTCGCGCTCCGCCTGATCGTCGATCGCGAACGCGAGATCGAACAGTTCAAGGCGCAGGAGTATTGGTCGGTCGCCGCCGACATGGAGCAGGATGGCGTGCCCTTCCTCGCGCGCCTGGTGCGTTGGAAGGACAAAAAGCTCGATCGCCTGTCGATCGGTAACGCCGGTGACGCTGCCGCCGCGAAGGCCGATGTCGAAGCCGGACGCTTCTCCGTCACCAGCGTCGAGACCAAGCCGCTCACGCGCAACCCGCCGCCGCCTTTCACTACCTCCACCCTCCAGCAGGAGGCGGCGCGCAAGCTCGGTTTCTCAGCCAGCCACACGATGCGCGTGGCGCAGGATCTCTACGAGCAGGGCGCGATCACCTATATGCGGACCGACGGCGTGCAGATGGACGGCAGCGCCATCTCGGCCGCACGCCACGCCATCGCCGACCGATATGACGGCAGCTACGTGCCCGATCACCCGCGCCAGTACACGACCAAGGCCAAGAATGCGCAGGAAGCGCACGAGGCGATCCGTCCGACCGATTTCATGCGGGGCAGCGCCGGGTCGGGCGATCACGCGCGCCTCTACGAACTTGTCTGGAAGCGCGCGCTCGCCAGCCAGATGGCGTCCGCGCGGCTGGAGCGCACCACCGTCGAATTGTCCGACGGCACCGGGCAGCACGGCCTGCGCGCGACCGGCCAGGTCGTGCTCTTCCCCGGTTATCTCGCGCTCTACGAGGAGGGCCGCGACGACGAGCAGGACGAGGATTCGAAGCGCCTGCCGCGCATGGGCGAGGGAGCGACGCCGGCCAAGAAGGCGGTGAATGCCGAGCAGCATTTCACCCAGCCGCCGCCGCGCTATTCGGAAGCGTCCTTGGTCAAGAAGATGGAGGAGCTTGGCATCGGCCGGCCGTCCACCTACGCGGCCACGCTCCAGACGCTCAAGGACCGCGAATATGTGGTGCTGGAGAAGAACCGCTTCCTTCCGCAGGAGAGCGGCCGGCTGCTGACCAGCTTCCTCGAACGCTTCTTCGAAAAATATGTCAGCTACGACTTCACCGCCGGCATGGAGGAGGAGCTGGACGAGGTGTCTGGCGGCCGTGCCGACTGGCAGAAGGTGCTCGCGGACTTCTGGCGCGACTTCAAGCCCAAGACCGCCGAGGTCATGGAACAGAAACCGAGCGACATCACCGCCGCTCTGGACGAATTCCTCGCGCCCTATCTCTTTCCCGACAAGGGCGACGGCACCGACCCGCGGCTCTGCCCCAATTGCGGGAATGGCCGGCTCGCGCTGCGCGGGGGTAAATATGGCGCCTTCGTCGCCTGCTCCAACTATCCCGAATGCAAATATACCCGCCGCTTCGCGCAGGGTGGCAGCGAAGAGGCCGCGAACGACACTGGCCCCAGCGAACTCGGCACCGATCCGGAGACCGGCGAGACCGTCACGCGGAGAGCCGGGCGCTTCGGCCCCTATATCCAGCTCGGCGAAGGCAAGGACGCCAAGCGCGCGTCGATCCCGAAGGACGTGCCGGAGCTCGATTTCGAGATGGCGCTCAGGCTGTTGTCGCTGCCCCGCACGATCGGCCCGCATCCCGAAAGCGGCAAGCCGATCACTGCCAGCATCGGTCGCTACGGGCCTTATCTGGCGCATGACGGCAAATATGCGCGGCTGCAGTCGACCGCCGAGGTGTTCGAAACCGGCATGAACGCCGCCGTCGCCAAGCTGGCCGATGCGGACAAGGGCGCCGGCGCGCGCAGCGGCTCGCGTGAGCCGATCGCGACTTTGGGCGACAGCCCGGTCACCGGCAAGCCGGTCAAGGTGATGGAAGGGCGCTTCGGCCCCTATGTCACCGACGGCGTCACCAACGCGACCTTGCCCAAGGGCACCGATCCGGCAACGCTCGACGCGGATCAGGCGCTGCTTCTGCTGGCTGAGCGCGCCGCCAAGGGGCCGGCCAAGGGCAAGAAGAAGCCGGCGCGCCGCAGCGCAAAGCGCTGAGTCATGGCGGACGTGACCCCGGACGAAGCGACGCGCGCGGCGGCGCAGGAGCGGTCGCGCGCGCTCAATGAGCAGGCCAACGCCCTGCGCGAGCAGGCGCGGTGGGAAGAGGCGCTGCCGCTATGCGTCGAGGCGCACCGTGCCGATCCCAACAACCCGATCGCTGCCTTCAATCTGGGCGTGATGCTGGCCAAGATGGGCAGGCTGGAGGATGGTGAGAAGCTGATCCGCCATACGCTTACGCTTGCCCCTCGCGAGCCGCGCGTGATCCACTCGCTCGCGCATATCCTGATGGGGCAGGGCCGCTATCGCGAGGCGTGGCCGCTCTACGAGATCCGGCAGGTGATGCCGGAACTCAATATCGGCTTCCCCCGGAACTTCGATTTCCCGCGCTGGCACGGGGAACCGCTCGCGGGCAAGCGGCTCGCCATATTCCCGGAGCAGGGGCTGGGCGACCAGCTCCAGTTCGCCCGTTTCCTTCCGCGGCTGATCGAGGAAGCGGCGGAGGTCATCCTGCTCGCCATCCCGCCGCTCGAGCGTCTGTTTCGCCACAATTTCCCCGGCGCGACCGTGGTCCGCGCCGCCGGGAACGTGGATTTCCCGGATCCCGATTATTGGACGACCTTCCTCGGCATCCCCGCCGGGATAAACCTCGCGCTCGAAGAGGTGGCGAGCCCACCTTATATGCGCGCGCCATTCACCGTGCCGCGGCCGGCGGGCGAGGGGCTCAAGATCGGCCTCAAGACGATCGGCAACCCCTCGCATGCCAACGACGCCGCCCGGTCGCTGCCGCCGGCAATGGCGGAGCGGTTGCGTAACGAGCTGCCCGGCACCGTGATCAGCCTGGAGCCGCAGGATCTTCGCCCCAAGGACATGGCCGATACGGCAGCCCTGATCGAGCAGCTCGATCTCGTGATCTCGGTCGATACCTCGATCGGCCATCTCGCGGGCGCGCTCGGCAAACGCTGCCTGTTGCTCGTCCCCGGCTTCGGCACCGACTGGCGCTGGATGGTCGATCGCGCGGATTCGCCCTGGTACCCCAATCACAGCCTCTATCGCAGCGCGATCAACGGCGATTGGAGCAAGGTGATCGACCGGGTGATTGCCGACGCTGATCCGGATCGCGCCCGCCTCATTTACAAGGCCGACCATCCCGGAATGGAGGAAGCGGAGGCGTTGCTGCGGCGTGCTTTCCCCGACCACACGGACCCGACGCTCGAGCCCGCGCTGCGCAGGCAGCTGGGCAAGGCGGTGATGAAGCAGGCGCTCGCGGAACGCGCCGCCGGCAAGCCGCTCGATGCGCTGAAGTCGATCGGGCAGGCGGTTGCCGTCGATCCGGACAATGTCGACGTCGCCTATACGCAGGGCGTTCTGCTCACCGATTGCGGGCGGCTTGAAGAGGGTGAGGCCGTGATGCGCCGCGTAATCGCCGCGGCGCCGGGACTGCCCAATCCGCGCGACGCGCTCGGCAGCAATCTGCTCGCGCAAGGCCGCTATCGCGAGGCATGGCCCCTCTACGAGGCCAGGGTCGAGCGCGAGGGCCTCAACGACGGCTATCCGCGCGACTTCGCTTACCCGCGCTGGCAGGGCCAGAATCTCGACGGCAAGCATATCGTGATCTTCCCCGAGCAGGGATTGGGCGATCAGATCCAGTTCGTGCGCTTCGTGCCGCGGCTGGAAAAGATGGGCGGCAGGGTGACATTGCTGGCGCCACCGCCGCTAGCGGAGCTGTTCCGCCACAATCTTCCCCAGATCGAGGTCCTTACCGCCGAAGGCTCGGTCGACTTTCCCGACCCCGATTACTGGGCGACGCTCGCTGACCTGCCCGTGCGCATGGACGTGCAGCCCGACAATCTGTGGGACGGCGCCTATCTGAAACCGCCCCGCCTCAGCCATGAGCCGACCGGCGGCGCCTTTCGCATCGGCCTGATGGCGCAGGGCAATCCGCACTTTCGGAACGATTTATACCGTTCGCTCCCGCCCGAACTCGCCGCCCGCCTGCGCCGCGAGCTGCCGGGCGAGGTGATCGATCTGGCGCCTGAAAGCACCGGCGCAAAGAATTTCGCCGATACGGCGACGATCATCGAAACGCTCGACTTGGTCGTCTCGGTCGATACCGCGGTCGCGCACCTGGCCGGCGCGATGGGCAAAAGCTGCCTGCTCATGCTGCCGGGTTTCGGGACTGACTGGCGCTGGATGCGCGGCCGAAAGGAATCGCTCTGGTACGGCGATCACGTCCTCTACCGTACCGAGGTCGGCGGAAGCTGGGAGCCGGTCGTCGATCAGGTCATCCGCGATGTGCGGCGCGCGTCAAAGTCCGCCTTCCGCTATTTGCGGCAGGCGAGCGCGCTGCGGGCCGAGGGGCGCTATTCGGAATCGCTCGCCGCTGGACGCAAGGCTATGGAAGCCGATCCGGATAACAAGGGCGCGCTCCACAATACGGGGCGCCTGCTCACCGATCTCGGGCGGCTCAAGGAAGCGGAAAAGCTGCAACGACGCGTGCTCGCGCTGGCGCCGGACGATATCCACCGGTACGGCCTCAGCCTCAATCTGCTGACCCAGGGGCGCTATCACGAGGCCTGGCCGCTTTACGAATCGCGCACGCGGATCGCGCTGCTGCGAACGGGCTTTCCCAAAGGGCTCAAATTCCCGCGCTGGGAAGGCGAGGATATTTCCGGGAAGCGCATCGCGGTTTTCCCGGAACAGGGGCTGGGCGATCAGATGCAGTTCGCGCGCTTCCTGCCAATGCTGCAGGAACGCTGCGCGGATATCGTCCTGCTGACGCCACCGCCTCTGGTTCGGCTTTTCGAAACCGCCTTTCCGCGCGCGACGGTGATCAAGGCGGCCGGGCCAGCGGTCTTCCCGACTTCCGATGTCTGGACCTCGATCGTCGAACTGGCGCACTTGTTCGACGCCCGGCTCGAGGCGCTGCCGCCGCCCGAACTGCTCGCTCTCGAACGCACGCGCGCCGATGGCGGCTTCCGCATCGGCTTCATGGGCAAGGGCAATCCCGGTTACGTCCACGACGCGCACCGCTCGCTTCCCCAGGAGGCCGCGGAACGGCTCCGTGCGGCCTTGCCGGGCGAGGTGGTCGACCTCGATCCCGCCATTTCCGGCGCGAAGGACTTCCTCGATACCGCGCATATCGTCGCGGATCTCGATCTGGTCGTCTCGGTCGATACGTCGGTCGGGCATCTCGCCGGTATCATGGGCAAGCCTTGCGCACTGTTGGTAAACGGCTTCGCCACCGACTGGCGTTGGCTGCGCGACCGGTTGGATTCGCCGTGGTATCCCAAACACCGGCTGTTCCGCAGCGGTGTGGACGGCAATTGGGATGCCGCGATCACGGAACTGCTCGCTCATGTCGAAAGCGTGGGCGCCGCATTGCCCTCTTGATGCGGCCCGCCTAAGCAGCCCGCGCACCTAACGAGTTGAGCGGAGCCCGATGCGTCTTTCCCGTTTCTTCCTGCCCGTGATGAAGGAATCGCCCGCCGACGCGCAGATCGTCAGCCACAAGCTGATGCTGCGCGCGGGCCTGGTGCGACAGACCGCCGCCGGCATCTATGCATGGCTCCCGCTCGGCCTGCGCGTGCTCAAGCGGATCGAGCAGATCGTGCGCGAGGAGCAGGATCGTTCGGGCGCGATCGAATTGCTGATGCCGACCGTCCAGTCCGCCGATCTCTGGCGCCAGTCGGGCCGCTATGACGATTATGGGCTGGAGATGCTGCGCATCAAGGATCGCCACGATCGCGAGATGCTGTTCGGTCCCACCGCGGAGGAGGTCATCACCGCGATCTTCCGCGACGCCGCGCGCTCCTACCGCGATCTGCCGCGCACGCTCTACAACATCCAGTGGAAGTTCCGAGACGAGGTCCGCCCGCGCTTCGGCGTGATGCGCGGCCGCGAATTCCTGATGAAGGACGCCTACAGCTTCGACCTGGACGAGGCCGGCGCGCGCCACAGCTACAACCGCATGTTCGTGGCCTATCTCAACACCTTCGCGCGCATGGGCCTGCGCGCCATCCCGATGCAGGCGGATACCGGCCCGATCGGCGGCGATCTGAGCCACGAATTCATCGTGCTCGCCCCCACCGGCGAGAGCGAGGTCTTCTACCACAAGAATTGGGAGAAGCCGGCCGAGCTTTCGACCGTCGATTTCGACGATGTCTCCGGGCTGCAGGCGATCGTGGCGGGCTATACCGCCGATTATGCCGCGACCGACGAGAAGCGCGACGAGGCGCGCGAGGCGCAAGCCGGCGCCGATCTGCGCCAGTCGCGCGGGGTCGAGGTCGGACACATCTTCTATTTCGGCACCAAATATTCAGCCCCGATGGGCCTCAAGATCCAGGGCCAGGACGGTGCCGAGATCGTGCCGCACATGGGCAGCTACGGCATCGGCGTCAGCCGCCTGATGGGCGCGATCATCGAGGCCAGCCATGACGACAAGGGCATCATCTGGCCCGACGCGGTCGCACCCTATCAGGTTGGCCTGATCAACATGCGGGCGGATGATGCCGCCTGCGCGAAGGCCGCCGACGATCTCTACGCGCAGCTTCAGGCCGCCGGCGTTGAGGTTCTCTACGACGACCGCGACGAACGCGGCGGCGCCAAGTTCGCGACGATGGATCTGATCGGTATCCCCTGGCAGATCGTGATCGGCCCCAAGGGCCTCGCCAACGGCATCGTCGAACTGAAACGCCGCGCCACCGACGAACGCCTCGAACTCTCGCCGGCCGACGCGGTGGCGAAGGTGACGGGGTGATTATGCACCTCGAAAGCCCTCTCCCCTTGTGGGAGAGGGTTGGGAGAGGGGACGCGAGCGATAGCGAGCCACAACATCTCGTGCGCCGGGGCATCGAGCCCCGCCGCCCGAACCACTCTCTCCATCTCTCTCCCCCAAGGGGAGAGAGAGCTTGGGCTTCCGAAACATGATCACCCGCTACGAACGCACCATCGCCCGCCGCTACCTCTGGCCGGGCAAGGGGGAGGGGATCATCGCGGTCGTCGCGGGCTTCTCGCTGCTCGGCGTGATCCTCGGCGTGGCGGCTTTGGTGATCGTCACCAGCGTGATGAACGGCTTCCGCGCCGATCTCTTCGACAAGATCACCAACCAGACCGGCCATGCCGTGATCCAGGGATATGACGGGCGCCTGACCGACTGGCGCCGCGTCCTGGTCGAGGCGCGCGCCACGCCGGGCGTGACCGAGGCGACCCCGCTGATCGAACAGCCCCTGATGGGCGCGTCGCAAGGGCGGGTCGAGGCGGTCAATGCGCGCGGCATGACGATGGCCGATATCCGCGGTCCCCAGATCGGCGGCAATGTCGTCGAGGGCGACATAAAGGAGGTCACGCCCGGTTCGGGCAATGTCGCGATCGGTTCCGAACTCGCCCTGTCGCTCGGCGTCAGGGTCGGCGGGCAGATCAGCCTTATGAATCCCGTCGGCGAGTCCACGCCGTTCGGCACCGTCCCGCGCATCGTCTCCTACCGCGTCGCCGCGATCTTCCAGATCGGCGTCTACGCTTATGACAACAGCTATGTCGTGATGCCGATGGCGGACGCGCAGACGTTGCTCATGCTGGGTGACGCGGTCGGCATGATACGGGTCAAGACGACCGACGCCTACCATGTCGAGCGGATCCTCGCGCCGCTCGCCCCCAAGATCCGCGACGTGGGCGCGATCAGCGACTGGAAGCAGCAGAATTCCTCCCTGTTCGAGACGATCGAGATCGAGCGCGTGGCGATGTTCGTCATCCTGTCGATCATCATCATCGTCGCGGCGTTCAACATCCTGTCGTCACTGATCATGCTCGTGCGCGCCAAGACGCGGGACATCGCGATCCTGCGCACGATGGGCGCGACCCGCAGCGCGCTGATCCGCATCTTTGTCGCGATCGGCCTGTCGATCGGCGTGCTCGGCACCGTCGTCGGATTGATCCTTGCCACCCTGTTCCTGGTTTACCGTCAGTCGGTCGTGAACCTGATCCAGCACCTGACCGGCCAGAATCTGTGGGATCCCTCGGTTCGTTTCCTGAGCGAGCTGCCCGCGCAGCCCGATCCGTTCGAGATTGCGCTGGTGATTGCCATGACGCTTGCGCTCGCCTTCCTCTTCACGCTCTACCCGGCGCTGCGGGCCGCGCGCACCGATCCGGTCGAGGTGCTGCGCTATGAGTGAGCCGCTCCGCGTCGCCGAGCTCAGCCGTGCCTTCACCCAGGGCGACCGCACGATCCACGTCCTGCGCGGGATCGACCTCAGCCTTGCGCCGGGCGAGATCGTCGCACTGGTCGGCCCCTCGGGCTCGGGCAAGTCGACCCTGTTGCAGGCGGTCGGGCTGCTCGAGGGCGGCTTTTCGGGCTCGATCCGCGTCGCGGGCGAAGAGGCCGGCAAACTCGACGACAATGGCCGCACCCGGCTCCGGCGCGAGGCGATCGGCTTCGTCTACCAATTCCACCATTTGCTCCCCGATTTCACTGCCGAGGAGAATGTCGTCCTGCCGCAGCTGATCCGCGGGCTGGACCCCAAGCCCGCGCTCGAACGCGCGCAGGGGCTGCTCGATGCGCTCGGGCTGGCCGAACGGCGCGATCACCGCCCCGCGCAGCTTTCGGGCGGCGAGCAGCAGCGCGTCGCGGTCGCCCGCGCGCTCGCCAACCGGCCGGCTCTGGTGCTGGCCGACGAACCGACTGGCAACCTCGACGAGGGCACCGCCGATCGCGTGCTCGATCAATTCCTGCGGCTGGTGCGCGAGGAGGGGGCGGCCGCTCTGGTCGCGACCCACAACGAACGGCTGGCCGAGCGGATGGACCGCGTCGTCAGGCTGCACGAAGGCGTCCTGACCTGACGGCAGGGCCGCGCCGTCATGGTTAAGCCTGCTTAACCACCGGGTTTAAAGCGATATTTACCCATATCGCCTACGGGCGGGCTATGGGGTTGGTAAAGCGTCTATTTGCTGCGGAACGCGGCTCTATCCTCGTGATGGCGGCGTTCGCGCTGACCACCGTGATGGGCATGTCCGGCCTCGCTGTCGAGGTCGGCACCGGCTATTCCGCCAAGATCCGCAACCAGCGCGTCGCCGACATGGCAGCACTTGGCGCCGCGGCGGCCTACCAGCTCAACTCTTCGTCCGCCCAGGCGACCCAGACCGCCAAGGATATCGTGTCGGCGAGCGGCTTGTCGGCCAGCAACGCCACTGTCTCCTTCCCCGCGAGCGGGATCAAGGTCCAGATCACCACCCCGGTGCAGGTGCGGCTCGCCTCGATGGTGACGCACAGCGCCAGCTACAATGTCACCAGCAGTGGCACCGCGTCGCTCGGCGGCTCGGTCAGTCCCGCCTGCGTGCTCGCGCTGAGCGGCAGCGCGAGCCAGGGCATTGCCGTCACGGGCAATTCCCAGATCACTGCCACCGGCTGCGCGGTCACCAGCAACAGCCCGATCGAGGTACAGGGCAGCTCGGACATCACCGCCTCGACCATCACTGGTCCCAGTATCAGTACTCAGGGCAGTTCCACCATCCATGGAACCCAGACGACGGGTTCCACCGCGACCGATCCGCTCGCCACCAACGCCTCGCTCGCGGCCGCCTTCGCGCAACTTGGCGCCACGCCCACGCTGACCATGCCGACCGCGCCGACCTTCACCTCGACCACCACCAATTGGAGCTTCCCCTCCTCCAGCAGTGCCTTCACGGCGTTGGTGGCCACCGATCCGGTCAAGGCCAATTGCACCCTGTCGGGCTCGACCTACACCTGCAATCAGGGCACCTACAATATCAACAACCTGACCGTGCCCAGCGGCATCACCGTCAGCTTTAGCGGCACGTCGACGGTCTATGTCTACGGCACGCTCAGCGCCAACGGCGCGACGCTGGCCGGGGCGCAAACCACCTACAATCTCCGCAATGCGTTCAGCACCGGCTGGGGCAGCAGCCCCACCTTCGGCAACATCGCGGGCCTCTATGTCGGCGGTGCCGTAACCTATCAGGGCAGCGGCAACACGATCGGATCCGGCAACGTCACCTTCGCGGGCGGCGTGACGATCAGCGGTGCATCCTCGCTCACCATCGGCGCGGGAGCGCACGCTTTTGGCGGCGACATCACCGTGACCGGCAGCGGCACGCTCACCGTCGGTGCGGGAAGCCTTATTGTGAACGGCGGCATTTCGGTGGGCGGCAGCGCGACCGCCACGTTCGGCGACGGTACCTACAATATCGGGCATGACGGCAGCGGCAACGCGCTCAGCATCAACGGCTCGATCAGCTTCGGCGACGGCGATTTCAGCGCCGACGGCAACATCTCCACGCAGGGCGGCACCGATATCGACTTCGGCGCGGGCACGCACCGGATCGACGGTAATCTTTCGATCGGCAGCGGCGGCACGCTGGGCGCGGGTCTTTACCTGATCGACGGCAATTTCGACAAGAATGCGCACAATACCGTCTCGGGCTCGAACCTAACGATCGTCACGACGGGCACCTTCACCACCGGCGGATCGTCGGGTCTGGTCCTCACCGCGGCCTCGGCGGACACATCGTCCGGCGCGATCGGCGGCATCCTCTTCGCCAGCAAGACCAGCTCGGCCAGTTCGATCGGCGGCAGTGCCTCCAACACGTTCGGCGGCGTGATCTACCTCCCCAATTCCGATCTCAGCGTCAGCGGCGCGGGTTCGGTGGCCAGTTCGACGTGCTTCTCGCTGGTGGTGAAGACGCTCGCCGTCACCGGCAGCGGCGGTGTCACCGACACGAGCTGCACCCCGCCCAAAATCAACAGCGCCACCCCTGTGGTGCTGATCCAATGATCCGCTTGCGCGCCTTCTTCCGCCATCAGCGCGGCAGCGCGACGATCGAATTCGCCTTCGCGTCGCTGTTCCTGTTCGGGATCATCATGGTCTCGCTCGATTTCGCCATGTACGCCCAGCAGAACCTCAAGCTCGGCAGTGCGGTCGAACAGGGCGCGATCATCGCCTTCAAGCAGGGCGCCAGCGGGCTCGACCAGAGCACGATCGGCAATTACGTGAGCGCCACCGTCGGCGGCTCGCCGACGATGAGTTATCAATGCAACGGCGGTACCTGCTCGGGCACCAACAGCAAATGCATCGGCGCGCCGACGGCTGCGGGCGGCTGGCCGACTTTCACCGCGGCGACGGTCGATGCCAGCGGCAACGCCACCTGCGCCAATGGCGCCGCGCCCGGCTATTATCTGGTGATCCGCGCACAACGCACCTACCAGTCGGTGGTCGTCCCCGATCGCTATCTGAACGGGGGCACGATGCAGCAGCAGGCGGTGGTGCGCCTGTCATGACGCGCGCGCTGCTGCGTGACCGCAAGGGCGGGGTCGCCGTCGAATTCGCGCTGGTCGCGCCGACCTTCCTGATGATCATGTTCCTGATCCTGGACGGCGGCCGCCTGATGTTCGCCAAACAATCGCTCAACGAACTGACGGCGGCCACGGCGCGCTGCGCCGCCATCCAGGCTACGGGCTGCGATACGGCCGCAAACGCGAAGAGCTGGGCGGTCAGCCGCGGCAATGCGCGCAGCGCGATGAACATCGCCAACAGCAACGTGACGGTCACCACCGGCACCTCTTGCAACGGCGTGGCCAACATGACGAAGGTCACGATCACCCGGCCCTGGGCGAACGGTGCTATGGGCCTGCTCCCCGGCAATATCGCGCCGACGTCGCTTTCCTCCTCCTCCTGCTTCCCGGAAATGAGCTGATCCCGCGCGGATCGTTCGCTGGCGATCCCCACCCGCGCCTGATATGCACCGCGTGGGGATATGAGTGGGGGCCTGTCATCCGTCGTGAACGACCCCAGCCTGGACGGCTGGGCGACGTTCCTTGTCTATCTGGTGGCGGCCTGGCTCAGCCTGCGTAACGCCCGCTCCAGCGCGGCCCTGGCCGAAGCCGGGGGGCGGCGGATCGCCGAAGCGCGCTCGCGCCGGCGCTTCTGGCTGGTTCTCGGCGCGCTCCTGCTCCTGCTAGGCCTCACCCGGCAACTCGATCTCCAGCAACTGGCGGCCAATCTGATGCGCACCTTGCTCAGGGCCGACGGGGTCTATGGCGAACGCAGCGGATTGCAGCTTGGCCTGGTCCTGGCGATCGGGCTGTTCGGCGTGGCGGGGCTGCTGATCGCGCTCGTCAGCTTCCGCCGGGCGGAGGCTTCGGTCCTGGTTGCGTTGCTGGGGGCCGCGCTCCTGTTCCTCTTCACCGCGATCCGCACGATTTCGTTGCACGATATCGATCAGTTCCTCGGGCGCGGCGTCGGTCTTCCGCACGTCAGGGTGAACACGCTGATCGAGCTCGGCCTGCTCGCGCTGATCGCGCTTGCCAGCTTCGTTTTCGATCGTAGGCTGCGTCGCGAGGGCGAGAGTGCCCGGCTACGCGCGCTGGCGATCCAGGAACGACGCCGCATCCTCGGCGAAAAGCGCCGGTCGGCCCGATCTTAGCTGTGGATAGGTTGGTCGCGGCGCTTTCCCTGCGCTGAGCCGCTGCATACATAGGGGCATGGCCGCTCCCATCTTCGTGCCGCTGCGCATCTTTTCGGCCTACACGATGCTGGAAGGCGCGATCGATCCCAAGGCGATCGCCACGCGGGCGCGGGCGCTGGGTTTCCCGGCCGCTGCCATCACCGATCGCAACGGCCTTTACGGCGCGATGGCCTTCAGCGAGGCGGCCAAGAAAGCCGGCGTGCAACCGATCATCGGCACGATGCTCGGCGTCGCGCGGCCGGGCGGGGCGGACGGCAAGCCTCCGGTGATCGACTGGCTGCCGCTCTACGCGCAGGACGAGGCCGGTTATGACAATCTCTGCGCGCTCGTTTCGGCCGCGCATCTCGACCGTCCGCCGCACGAGGATGCGCATGTCCAGCTCGAGGCGCTGATCGGGCGCAGCGACGGCCTGCTCGCGCTGACCGGCAGTGCGGAGGGAGCAATCGCGCGCCTGCTGGCGGAGGGTCAGCAGGACGCGGCCGAGCGTTATCTTGCCCGGCTCGAACAAATCTTCCCCGGCCGCCTCTATATCGAGCTCGCGCGCCGCAACGATCCGATCGAGGAGGCCGCCGAAGCCGCTTTGATCGATCTCGCTTATGCGCGCGATCTGCCCTTGGTCGCGACCAATCCGGCCTGCTTCGCTGAACCCGATTTCCACCCCGCGCACGACGCGATGCTCTGCATCGCCAATTCGTCCTATCTCGAATCCGCCGACCGGCCGAAATCCTCGCCCGATAGCTGGATCAAGCCGGCTGAGACGATGCAGGCGCTGTTCGCGGACCTGCCCGAGGCGATCGCCAACACGCTTGTCGTCGCGCAGCGCTGCGCGGTCGCGGCGCCGTCGCGCAAGCCGATCCTGCCCAGCCTCGCCGGCGACCGCGAGGCGGAGGCGGAGATGCTGCGCCGCGATGCCATCTCCGGCCTCGAAGCCCGCCTCGACAAGCTCGGTCTGCCCGAGGCCGATCGCGAGCCCTATCGCGAGCGGCTCCGGTTCGAGGTCGACATCATCATCCAGATGGGCTTCCCCGGCTATTTCCTGATCGTCGCCGACTTCATCAAATGGGCGAAGGAGCAGGGGATTCCGGTCGGGCCGGGCCGCGGCTCGGGCGCGGGCTCGGTCGTCGCCTGGGCGCTCACCATCACCGATCTCGATCCGCTCCAGCTGGGCCTGCTGTTCGAACGCTTCCTGAACCCGGAACGCGTGTCGATGCCCGACTTCGATATCGACTTCTGCGAAACCCGGCGCGGCGAGGTCATCTCCTACGTTCAGAACAAATATGGCGCGGACCATGTCGCGCAGATCATCACCTTCGGGAGGCTGAAGGCGCGCGCCGTGCTCAAGGATACCGGCCGCGTGCTCCAGATGAGCTATGGCCAGGTCGACCGCCTCGCCAAGCTCGTCCCCAACCACCCAACCGACCCCTGGACGCTCGATCGTGCCCTGAACGGCGTGTCGGAGCTCGCCGCCGAATATAAATCCGACAAGCAGGTCAAGCATCTGCTCGATCTGGCGATGAAGCTCGAAGGGCTGCCGCGCCACAGCTCGACCCATGCCGCGGGCGTGGTGATCGGCGATCGCCCGCTCGACCAGCTCGTTCCGCTCTACCGCGATCCGCGCTCGGATTTCCCGGTGACGCAATTCGACATGAAATATGTCGAGGGCGCAGGGCTGGTGAAGTTCGACTTCCTCGGCCTGAAGACATTGTCGGTGCTGCAGAAGGCGCTCGATATGCTGGCCCTGCGCGGGATCGGCGTCGATCTGCTCGGACTCCCGCTCGACGACCCTGCCGTCTACGCGCTTCTTCAGAAGGGCGACACGGTCGGCGTGTTCCAGCTCGAATCCGAAGGCATGCGCCGCACGCTTGCCGCCGTCCGCCCGACCAATTTCGGCGACATCATCGCGCTCGTTTCGCTCTACCGTCCGGGCCCGATGGATAACATTCCGATGTTCGGCGACCGCAAGAATGGGCGCGCGCCAATCGAATATCCGCACCCTCTGCTCGAAGGCATATTGTCCGAAACCTACGGCATCTTCGTCTACCAGGAACAGGTGATGCAGGCCGCGCAGATCCTCGCCGGCTACAGCCTGGGTGAGGCCGATCTGCTCCGCCGCGCGATGGGCAAGAAGATCAAGGCGGAGATGGACGCACAACGCGCGCGGTTCGTCGAGGGGTGCGCGAACCAGCAGATCGGGTCGCAGAAGGCGAACGAGCTGTTCGACTTGATCGACAAGTTCGCGGGCTACGGCTTCAACAAGAGCCACGCCGCGGCTTATGCCTTGCTCGCCTATCAGACTGCCTGGCTCAAGGCGCACCACAAGCCCGAATTCTTCGCGGCCTCGATGTGCTACGACATCAGCCTGACCGACAAGCTCGCCATCTGGGCGGACGATATGCGCCGGTCGGGTGTCGCCTTGCTGCCGCCCGACGTCAACGCGTCGGAGGCCGAGTTCAGCGTCCAGGAGGGCGCGGTCCGCTATGCGCTCGGCGCGCTCAAGGGGGTGGGCGAGAAAGCGATGGAGCAACTGGTCGAGGAACGGCGCGCGGGTGGCGCGTTCAAAAGCCTCGACGACCTCGCCGACCGGATCGATCCGCGCCTCATCAACCGCCGCCAGCTCGAAAGCCTGGCCGCCGCCGGCGCGTTCGACAGCCTCGTGCCGGACCGCGCGAGCGTCTTCGCGGCTGCCGAGACGATCCTCGCACATGCCGCGAGCGCGCACGACGCGCGCACCAGCGGGCAGGGCGGGCTGTTCGGCGGCGAGGGTAGTTCGGGTGCGGCGCCGATCCGCATGCCCAAGGATGCGCGCTGGTCGGTGGCCGAGCGCATGGCTGCGGAAAAGGAATCGTTTGGCTTTTATTTCTCGGCACATCCGACCGACCGTTACCGTCATGTCGCAAGAAGCGAGAATGCGCGCACCTTCGAACAATTGAGCCAGATGGGTGTGTCGTCGGAGCCGGAGCGCGACGAGCGCGGCCGCCCCCTGCCACGCAAGACGATGCGCATGGCGGCTTTGATCGAGGGCGCGACCTGGCGCACCTCGGCGCGCGGCAACCGCTACATGCTCGCGACCTGCTCGGACGCGTCGGGCCAGTTCATGGCCAGCTCGTTCGACGATGCCGCTTCCGAGGCGATGGAGGCCGCCGCGCGCGCCGGCGCCTGTCTTCTGCTTGAGGTTGAAGCCGACAAGCGCCCAGGCGAGGAAACGCCGCGCATCACCGTGCGCGGCGCCAAGCCGCTCGACGGCCTCTCCTCCAATGCCCGCCTCCATGCGGAAATCGAGATCGCGGCCGCCGAAGCCTTGCCTTTGCTGGCGCAACTGCTCGGCGATGCAAAAGGCGGGCGGGGCGAAGTCATCGTCGCGGTCCCGACCGAGCGCGGCCCGGCGCGCCTGCGCATCGGCCGCGACTATCGGCTTGATGCCGAGACGGTCGAACAGATTGAGCGGCTGCCCGGCGTGATCGCGGTCCACATCCAGCCGCTCGGCCCGCGCCTCGCCCAGGCGAGCTAGTCGCGCCGGCGTGTCCGCCGAAACCGTCTATCTCGAAGCTTATTATCCGCACACGTCGCTGCGCTTCCTGATCCCGTCGCTGCTGCTCTTCGCCGCGCTCGCGATCGGCGCCTGGCTGACGCTGTGGCCGGTCGCGATCCCGTTCGCGCTGGTTACGCTTTATCTGGCGCGCTTCACGCTCAGACAGGCGCGCGGTCCCAGCCTCGCGATCCGCGTCACCGGCAGCGCGGTCTATCATCGCGGCTGGGAACGCGGTCTGCTCGGCGGCGGTCTGCCACGGGGGGTTATTCCGCTCCACGCGATCGCCAACGTCGAGAAGGTACGGCTGAGGTCGGCTACGTCCGCCGGCCCCGTCGTCGCGATCTGGCTCAGCGATCCGGACCTATGGCGCCCGACGCCCGGCCTGTTCCGCTGGGCGAAGGAGCTAGCCGCCGTCGGCGACCTCTCAATCGCCTGCGACGAAACCGACCGTACTGCGGACGACGTCCTGCTGGCGATAGAAACCGCGCTGGTCGCGCTTCACGTGACGGAAGAACCCGCTCCTCCTCCTTCGTCACGCTGAACTCACCCGCGATCCCAGCGAAAGCTGGGATCTCGGAAGGAGGGAGGACCAAATCTCAAATCCCCCCTTTCGTCATTCCCGCGCAGGCGGGAATCCATAATCCCCGAACCGACTGGATCCTGCCGCACAGATCCAGCTTATGGATCCCCGCCTGCGCGGGGATGACGAAAGGGAATAGCTCACCGTAACCGTTCAGCCGCTGCCTTCACCCCTCACAACAACCGCAACTGATCCCCCTCCGGCGGCCGGAACAGATCCGTCCGCAACGCCAGCCTTTCGCCGTTCAGATCCAGCCGGCGGCACGCAATCTTGAACCGCGTGCGCAGCAATTCTGCCCATGGCCCATGCCCCTGCATCCGCGTGAAGAAATTGGGGTCATTGTCCCGGCCGCCCCGGATCGACTGGATCGTCGCCATCACCTTGGCCGCACGATCCGGGTGGTGCGCGTCCAGCCAGGCCCGGAACAAAGGCGCGACCTCGTGCGGCAGGCGCACCGGCAGGAAGAAGGCGCCGCGCGCGCCCGCCGCCTTCGCCGCCTCCAAGATATGCTCCATTTCATGGTCCGTGATCTGCGGCACCACCGGCGCGAGGCTGACGAAGGTCGGCACGCCCGCCTCGATCAGCGCCTTGACCGCCGCCAGCCGTTTCGCCGGCCTGGGGCAGCGTGGTTCGAGCGTGCGCGCGGTGGCGGGGTCGATCGTCGGCACCGATATCACCACCGCCGCCAACCCCTTGGCCGCCATCGGCGCGATGATGTCCAGATCGCGCACCACCCGATCCGATTTGGTCGTGATCGTGAACGGATGGAGTGTCTCCATCAGCACCTCCAGGCAGGCGCGCGTGATCCCCCATTCGCCCTCGATCGGCTGGTAGGGATCGGTGTTCGTGCCGAACGCGATCGCGCGCGGCACATAATTGCGCGCCATCAATTCCTGGCGAAGCAGCCTGGGCGCGTCCGGCTTGGCGAACAGCCGCGATTCGAAATCCAGCCCCGGCGACAGATCGTGATAGGCATGGCTCGGCCGCGCGAAGCAGTAGATGCAGCCATGCTCGCAGCCGCGATAAGGGTTGATCGATCGGTCGAAACCCACATCGGGCGACTGGTTGCGCGTGATGATCGTCCGCGGCCGCTCGACCGCGACTTCCGTCCTGAGGCGTGGCTCCTCGCCATCGAGCGCCTCTCGCGCGTCCAGCCAGTCGCCCTCCGCCTCGCGCGCTTTCAGGTTGAAGCGTTGCGGCGTCTCGTTGCGGGTCGCGCCGCGCCCGGGCCGGGGTGGGAGAGGGGGGCTGCCCATGCCCCGATCCTAAATGTTTCATGTAGAACATAGCAAGAACATTTGCGGCATCGCGCCCACTTGCATCCGGATCGGAGCCGTTCGCAGCCTCGCCGCTGGACATCGCCGCCGCGGCTTGCTCGAACCCTGTGCAACCGCCACGCGGATCGAAGGGGACTCACATGACCAAGTTGTTGCTGGGCGCCGGCGCCGCCGCCCTGCTCGCCACCGCCGTCTTTGGCGCCGAGAAACCGGCCCGGCCCAACGCGGTCGATGCCGCCAAGGCGCCGTCCGGCAGCACCGCCTCGCCCGATCGCGGCATCCTGTTCCAGCCGGAAGAGGTGGCGAGCGACAGCACCGTCAATGCCGGCGGCCAGCGCGTCGACTACAAGGCCTATGCCGGCACGATCATCGTCCATCCCAAGGGGTGGGATGATGCCGCCTGGCGCGAGCAGACCCAGGCCGATCTCGGCGACAAGAAGGGCGTCGTGGCCGAAGCCTCGATGTTCTACGTCGCCTATTTCAAGAAGGGCGCCCCCAGCGCGGGCCGCCCGATCACCTTCCTCTACAATGGCGGCCCCGGCTCCTCGACCGTGTGGCTCCACATGGGCGCCTTCGGTCCGCGCCGGATCGTCACCGCGGGGGACACGCATCTGCCGGCCGCGCCCTATCAGGTCGTCGACAATGCCTATTCGCTGCTCGACGTGAGCGACCTCGTCTTCATCGACGCGCCCGGCACCGGCTTCAGCCGGATCGCGGGCAAGGACAAGGAAAAGGGTTTTTACGGCGTCGATGCCGACGCGCACGCCTTCCAGGAATTCATCAAGGCGTTCCTGACGCGCTACAATCGCTGGAACTCGCCCAAATATCTGTTCGGCGAAAGCTATGGCACGCCGCGCTCCGCCGTGGTCGTGAACCGTCTGGAGACGGGCGACAGCGTGGATTTCAACGGCGTGATCCTGCTCTCGCAGATCCTCAATTTCGATCTCGATATCGACGGCGCCGACTCCAATCCGGGCCAGGATCAGTCCTATATCGTCGGCCTTCCGACCATGGCCGCGACCGCCTGGTACCATAACCGGCTCGCCGGCCAGCGGCCCGCCGATCTCGAAACCTATCTGCACGAGGTCGAGCAGTTCGCGCTGACCGACTATGCGCTCGCGCTCAACCAGGGCTCGGAGCTCGATCCCGCGCGCAAGCAGGCGATCGCGCAGAAGATGAGCGCCTATATCGGCCTGCCCGCCGATTATATCGCCAAGGCCGATCTGCGCATAACCGGCCCGATGTTCGAAAAGAAACTGCAGGAGGCGAGCGGCCTCACCACCGGTCGGCTCGACTCGCGTTTCTCGGGGCCGGACATCGATCCGTTGAGCCGTGGTGCGGATTATGATCCCCAGTCCGCCTCGATCAGCTCGGCCTATGTCACCGCCTTCAACGATTATGCGCGCAACGTGCTGCATTTCGGCGAGGACCGGATATTCAAGCCCAGCATCGACGTGTTCAAGGATTGGAGCTTCGCGCACGTGCCGCCGGGCGGCACCGTCGCCTTTCCCGGCACGACCAACGTCATGGCCGACCTTGCGGTCGCGATGAAATATAATCCCACGCTCAAGGTGATGGTCGCCGGCGGCTATTACGATCTCGCAACCCCTTATTTCGAGGGCAAGTACGAGATGCATCACCTGCCGATACCGGCCAGCCTCCAGGCCAATATCGAATATCATTATTATCCGTCGGGCCACATGGTCTACGCCAACGAGGCCTCGGCCAAGGCGCTGCATGACAATGTCGCCGACTTCATCCGCCGGACGGACAACGTGCGCTGATCTTTTTGACGCCCCCTCCCGTTCGCGGGAGGGGAGATTTCAGCGTTCCCGCAACCGCGGCATCAATTCCACGAAATTGCAGGGCCGGTGTCGGCTGTCGAGCTGGCTTGCCAGGATGCCGTCCCAGCCATCCTTGACCGCACCGCTCGACCCCGGCAGCGCGAACAGGTAGGTGCCGCGCGCCACCGCCGCGGTCGCGCGCGATTGGATCGTCGAGGTGCCGATCTTGGCATAGCTCAGCCAGCGGAACAGCTCGCCGAACCCCTCGATCTCCTTGTCGCGCACGCGGGCGAAGGCTTCGGGCGTGACGTCGCGCCCGGTCAGGCCGGTGCCGCCGGTCGTTATCACGCAGTCGATCTCAGGGTCGTCGATCCAGCCATGCAGCCGCGCCACGATCTCGGCGACATCGTCGGTGACGATCGCGCGGTCGGCCAGGATATGGCCCGCCTGCGTCAGCCGTTCCGCCAGGATCGCGCCGGATATATCGGTTTCGTGGGTGCGGCTGTCGGATACGGTCAGCACCGCGATCCGCACCGGCAGGAAGGGCAGGCTCTCGTCGATCGGCATCAGTTCGGCGCGAAGGTGGCGTTGCCGGCACCCGCCGGCTGTGCGCTCGCGGTGCGGACGGCGCCGCGTGTCGGGAAGGTCGGCCAGCGGCCCGCCGCGAGCGCGGCCATGCTGGTGGTCGGCGCGCCGGTCCGGCGCTGGTAGATCCAGTAATTGCGCAGCACGATCGCGACATAGGCCCTCGTCTGCACGAACGGGATCGATTCGATGAAGAGCAGGGGGTCGTTCATACCCGCCGTCCAGCGCGCCACATTGTTGGGGCCGGCATTGTAGGCCGCGATCACCTTGGGCAGCAGCCCGTTGGTGCCACCCGTAGCGGCCAGTTCCTCCAGATAGGATTGGCCATATTCGAAGCTGACCGAGGGGTCGTCGAGCGGCCGGACGACGTCGCCCTTGTGGCGTGCGATCAGCTGCGCGGTCGCGGGCATCAGCTGCATCAGCCCGCGCGCGCCGGACCGGCTGACCGCGTCGACCCGCATTTCCGATTCCTGAAGCGCGTGCGCGTAGACCAGCGCCGGATCGATCCGCCAGCCTTCCGACGGCGCCCAGGCGGGCATCGGATAGCGCGCGGCCATCGTCATGCGGGTGCCGGCCGGTGCGTTTTGCGCAAGCCAGATCTGGGTCGCGGGCAGGTTGAGGGCGGCCGCGAAGCCGATCAACTGGCCATGCTCGGCCGGGTCGCCGATCCGTGCCTGATAGCGGATCATCTGCTCGGCCAGATTGGTCTCGCCGATCTCCACCAAGGCGGCGGCGGCGCGCAGATTGGGGTTACGAAGCAGGGCCGGCAGATCGGTCGCCGCCTGTGCCGTGCCGGGCAGGTCCGGCCTGCCCAGCGCCGCGCTCGCCAACATGCCGTAAAATGTCTCGCTCAGCATCGCCGCCGCTTCCAGCCGCGGCGTGGCCGAGGCCGTGTCTCCCGCCGCGCTGCGGCTGCGCGCCGCCCAGAACAGGCCTGCCGCCCTGGTCTCGCTGTCGCCGGCATTGGAGGCGACGCGGTCGAACGCGTCGCGCGCGTCCGCGAAGTCGCCCGCTCGCCAGCTCGCGAGCCCATTGACCCAGGCGGCGTCGACCGCCCAGTCGCCCGCACCGGTCTGCGCCAGCGCCGCCACGCGACGGGCGGAGGCATCGTCGCCATTCTGGAAATAGGTCCAGGCGACCTTCTGGCGCCATTCGGTCAGCGCCTCGGGGGAGATGCTGTCGGCGGCGGCCTCGACCAGCGGCTCGGCGCCCGTCGCGTCGTTCGCGCGGAGCAGCGGCTGGACCTTGGCCGCGAGCGCGGCGCAGTCGCGGTTGGGGCGGCTCGCGGCGCGTTTGCTCGGTCCGGCCGGCCGCACCAGCGCATGCTGGGGCGGAAGCGCCACGCCGTTGGGCGCGAATTTGGCGAGCGCCGGCGCCTCGGGCAGGTCCGGCGACAAGGTCAGCAGCGCCGTAACCGTGTCAGGATCGCGCGCCGAAGGGCTGGCCAGCATCAGTTCGGACCGCGCCATCGGCGTCAGTACGCCCGCAGGCAGGGCCTCCAATTTGGCCGAGGCGTCTTGATAATCGCCGCTGCGCAGCGCCTGGAAGACCTGGCGATAGGTGTCCCGATCAGGTTCGCTCAGCTGGCGCGGCAAGGCCGCGGCGACCGGCTGCGGCACGATCAGCGGCACGTCGGCCAGCGCGGGCGCGGCCAAAGCGAGCGCAATGGCGGAGAGCAATCCTGCCCGGATCACAGCGTTTCGAACCTCTGCAGGTCCGCCCAGATCAGCGGCCGCCATTCGCGCTTCAGGTTCACCAGTCGCGGATGGATCGTCGCGACCGTCGGCACGGCCGATGCGCCGATCGACAGCTTATGCTCCGCATCGCGCGCCTTCGCGGCGGGCAGGCCGAGCAGCGCCTGCACCGGCGCATCCCCCAGCAGCAGCAGCTTCTTCGGCGCCACCAGCCCCAGGTGATGCAGCAACAGCGGCTTCAATCCCTTGATCTGTGGTTCGGACAGCCGGCCTGTCGTCGGGCGCGCGGGCGAGAAGGGGATCAGATAGGCCTGGCTCCGCTCAAGCTTGATCGCGCCGAGCATGCGGTCGAACAAGGCGCCGACCTCGCCCGACAGCAGGCTGCCCGACGCACGATCCTCGGCTTCGGGCATATCGACCACGATCGCGAGGCCCGATGCGGGCTCGCCCATCGCGTCGATCCGGATATTGGCTGGCCCCGGAACGGCGGAATCGCTCAGAAGAAAAGCGCGGAAGGCGCTCAGCGTGTCGGGCAGGGCCACAGCCGCGGCCGGGCTCGGCAGGATCGCCGCGCGTGCGGCGGGACCAGCCTCGGCGGCCGGCATTATTGCCGGCGGCGCGGCCAGCCAGTCACGGGGCAGATCGTCCGCAAGCGCATCCACGCCCGCTTCCGCCCACCAGTCCAGCGCGCTCAGGGCGACGCCATCCGTCATTCAGAACGCCCCATTTTCCCGCATGTCCCGATTTGACGGGAGGTTGACGAGGGGGTCAATCTGCAGGCACCGGCTTTCTGATGAGGCGTTCGGCCGGTACGACGACCGGACGCGGAGAGAGACATGTCGAACCGCGAAAGCATGAATTACGACGTCGTGATCGTGGGTGCGGGCCCCGCGGGCCTTGCCGCGTCGATCCGGCTCAAGCAGATCAATCCCGATATCTCGGTATGCGTGCTCGAAAAGGGCTCCGAGGTGGGCGCGCACATCTTGTCAGGCGCGGTGATCGATCCGATCGCGCTCGACGAACTGATCCCCGACTGGCGCGAAAAGGGTGCGCCGCTGACCGTGCCGGTGGTCGAGAATCATCACTGGTTCCTGTCACGCACGGGCAAGCGTGGCATGCCGCACCTGCTCCTGCCCCCTTTCATGAACAACAAGGGGACCTATACCGGCTCGCTCGGCAATCTCTGCCGCTGGCTCGCCGATCAGGCGCAGGAACTGGGCGTCGAGGTCTTCCCCGGCTTCGCGGCGGCGGAAATCCTGTTCAACGACGATGGCTCGGTGAAAGGTGTGGCGACCGGCGACATGGGCGTGGCGCGCGACGGCACGCACAAGCCCGATTACCAGCCCGGCATCGAGCTCCACGCCCGCTACACCTTCTTCGCGGAGGGCGCGCGCGGCAGCCTGACCAAGGAGGCCAAGCGCCTGTTCGACCTCGAACGGAATAGTCAGCCCCAGGTCTATGGCCTTGGGATCAAGGAACTTTGGGACATTGATCCGGCCAAGCACGTGCCCGGCCGCGTGATCCACACCCAAGGCTGGCCTTTGAAGAACGAGGTCGGCGGCGGCTTCCTCTATCACCAGGCGAACAACCAGGTCGCCGTGGGTTTCGTGGTGGGGTTGGGCTATCGCAACCCACATCTGTCGCCCTTCCACGAATTCCAGCGCTGGAAGACGCATCCCGCGATCCGTTCTATCCTCGAAGGCGGCCGCCGCGTCTCCTACGGCGCGCGCGCGATCAACGAGGGCGGCTGGCAATCGGTGCCGACCTTGGCTTTCCCCGGCGGCGCGCTGATCGGCTGCTCCGCCGGCTTCGTGAACGTGCCGCGCATCAAGGGCACGCATACCGCGATGAAGTCGGGCATGCTCGCCGCCGAGGCCGCGGCCGAGGCGCTGGCGGCGGGGCGGGGGAGCGACACGCTCGACGCCTATCAGCCCGCGCTCGACGCCAGCTGGGTGGCGAAAGAGCTCAGGATGGTGCGCAATGCGGAACCAGCGGTCGCCAAATTGGGTGCCTTCCTCGGCACGCTCTGGTCGGGCGTGGACATGTGGATGCGCCAGCTCGGGATCGGGCTACCCTACACGTTCAGGCATCACCGCGACAATGAAGGGCTGTGGCGCAAGGATCTGGTCCAGCCGATCGATTATCCCAAGCCCGACGGCGTGATCAGCTTCGATCGCCTCTCCTCGGTGTTCCTGTCGAACACCAATCATGAAGAGGATCAGCCCGTTCACCTCACGCTCAAGGACGCGTCGGTACCGATCGATGTCAACCTGGCGCTCTACGACGCGCCCGAGCAGCGTTACTGCCCGGCGGGCGTTTATGAGATCGTCGGCCTCGAAGCAGGGGGCCCGAAGCTGCAGATCAACGCGCAGAATTGCGTCCACTGCAAGACGTGCGACATCAAGGACCCGACGCAGAATATAAACTGGGTCGTGCCCGAGGGCGGCGGCGGCCCCAATTACCCCAATATGTAAGGCGCTATCCGATGCCGTTTCCGCGTGCTTTCCTGCTCCTCGGGCTGCCGGCACTGGCATTGGCTCCGCCCGTCCTGGCGGCCAGGCCGACCGCGGCCGGCCTCTATCTGCGCGCACGCGCGGCCGAGGCGCTAGGCGATGTGCGCGGGGCGAATGCGGGCTTTACCGCCTTGCTGGCGCAGGATCCGGGCAATGCGATGGTAGCGAGCCATGCCTATCGCCAGGCTCTGGAGGCGGGCGACATGGATCTGGCGGTGCGCGCCGCCCATCTGCTCGACACACAAAATGCACTGCCTTCGGACGCGCGGGTCCTGCTCGTGATCGAAAAGGTGAAGGCGCATGACTGGCCCAAGGCGCGCGCGCTGACCGAGACGCTCTCCCAGGATCGCGCGTTCGGCTTCCTCGCGCCCTATTTCCGGGCCTGGATCGCGATCGGTTCGGGCAGCGGCGATGCGGTGGCGCTGGCTGAAGGCGGCCGTGGCGTGCCGCTCGCCGCGACCTATTTCCCCGAACAGCATGCGCTGCTCCTGATCGCGCTGGGCCGCGCGCAGGAGGCGTCGGCGCTGCTCGGCCCGCAAGCCGCCGCGCGGCTGCCCGCACGGGTGAAAGGGCCGGAGGAAGGAATTTCTCCGTTGCTCGTCCATGTCGCGAGCGATCTGGCGCAGCAGCAATATGTTCCGGTCGGCAAGATGCTGGCGCAGATGGCCACCTATGCGGCGCCGGCTAACGGTGCCGCCTGGGTGGTCCTGGCTGAACTGCTCCACCGCACGCAACGCGACGATCTCGCGCTCGCCGCGCTCGGCCATGTGGATTCCGCCAGCCCGGTGGCGGAGGAGGCGCGCGGATTGCGCATCGCCTTGCTCAACGAAGTCGGGAAGCATCAGGAGGCGCTCGAAGAGGCGCTGGCCGTCGCGAAGCAGCCGGATGGGGGCATCGACGATTGGGGCAGGGTGGGGGACCTTTACCTCATCCTGTCGAAGCCGGCCGAAGCGGCGCAGGCCTATCGCAAATCGCTCGCACTGGCCGAGGCGCGCAACGCGGCCTCCGACATATTATGGCCGATACTGCTCCAGCAGGGCGGCGCGCTCGATCTGGCGGGCGATTGGCCGGCCGCCAAGGCCGCCTACGAGCGCGCTTATGCGATCGCTCCGGAAGAGCCGACCGTGCTCAACCAGGTCGGCTATTCGGAGATCGTGCATCGCGAGAATGTCGAGCGGGCGAGCGCGATGATCGCCAAGGCCAATCGCCTGCGGCCGGACGATCCGGCGATCACGGATTCGCTCGGCTGGGTCCTCTATCTCCAGGGCAAGCGCGATCAGGCGATTCCCTTGCTCGAGAAAGCCGCCGCGGGTGACCCCGCCGAAGCCGAGATCAACGAGCATCTCGGCGACGCTTACTGGTCGACGGGCCGGATCTACGAGGCCCGCTACGCCTGGCGTGCAGCCCTGCTGACCGCCGAAGACAAGGACAAGGCGCGGCTCGCCGCGAAGATCGATATCGGCCTCGACAAAGCGACGGCGGCGCCCTGATGCATGCCGAAGAAATCGCCTTCGCCAAGATAAACCTCGCACTCCACGTCCGTCGGCGCGAGGATGACGGCTACCACGCGATCGAGACCTTGTTCGCCTTCGCCGAGGATGGCGATCGGCTGGCTTTGGCCGAAGCCGAAGGGTTGCAGCTGACCGGTCCCTTTGCCGGCGCGCTGCTGGAGGGCGACAATCTGGTCACCCGCGCCGCTCTGGCTTTTGCCGAACTGACCGGCGGTACGGTGGCGGGTTTCCGGCTCGACAAGAGGCTGCCCGTCGCGGCCGGGATCGGCGGCGGTTCGGCGGATGCGGCGGCGGCGTTGCGCCTGCTCTGTGCGCGCGATGGCGTCGATCCGTCCGAGCCCCGGATCCGCGCCCTCGCGGCGACTCTCGGCGCCGACGTCCCTGCCTGCCTCGAATCGCGACCGGTACGCGGCGAAAAGCGTGGCGACAGCCTCATTCCGCTCGCCGGCGTGCCGAGCGGGCAGCCCTTGCTGCTGGTCAACCCGTTGCGCCCGCTGGCGACCGGCCCGGTATTCGCACGCTGGGACGGGGTGGACCGCGGTCCGCTCGGCGAAGGCGACCCGATCGCAGCGGCGCAAAACGGGCGAAACGATCTGGAACCGGCCGCGATCGCGATCCTGCCCGTGATCGGCGAGATTTTAACCCGGCTGGCAGCGCAAGAGGGCGTCCTGCTCGCCCGCATGTCGGGCTCCGGCGCGACCTGCTTCGCGCTGTTCGAGCAGGTGGGCGCGCGCGATGCGGCGGGTGAGGCAATTGCTGCGGCGCACCCCGATTGGTGGCTGATGCGGACGCGGCTGCGATGAGCGGGGCATGGCAGGACATAGCGGGCGATCCCGCGTCAGGTATGCTGTTGATCGCGGATCATGCTTCCAACCGTCTGCCCGATGGCGTCGATCTGGGCGTGCCGCCCAGCGTGATGGACGAGCATGTCGCGCTCGATATCGGCGTGGCGTCGTTGGCGGCCTCGCTCTGCGCTGCTTTGGGGTGCCCCGCCATACTCGGTGGCATTTCGCGGCTCCTGATCGACCTCAATCGGGAGGATGATGCGCCCGGCCTAATCCCGGAGACCAGCGACGGCATCGTCATCCCCGGCAATACCGGGCTGACCTCGGCCGATCGCGCCGTGCGGATCCATGCCTATTGGCGGCCTTATCACGACCATATTGCTGAAACGATATCAGGTGCTTGTCCGAAACTTCTGATTTCGCTGCACAGCTTCACGCCTCGGCTTGCGACGAGCGGCGAAGCAAGGCCCTGGCAGATCGGCATCCTCTACAATCGCGATGAGCGTGCCGCGCGCATCGCCTTGCCCATGCTCGGCCAGGCCGGGATCGTCGCGGGCGACAACCTGCCTTATTCCGGCAAGGTGCTGAACGCGACGATGAACCGCCATGGCGAGGCCAACCAGATCCCCTATCTGGGGATCGAGGTGCGGCAGGATCTGATCTCGGACGCGGACGGCGTCGGCCGGTGGAGCCAGAGGCTTGCGCCGATCATCCGCGCCGTCCTGGACGGTCTCGCCGATGACTGAGGGCTTCCCGATCCTCACCGCCGCCGAAATGCGTGCCGCCGAACATCAGGCGATGGCAGGCGGCATATCGGTCGACACGTTGATGGAGCGCGCGGGCGCCGCGATCGCGGAGGCGGTGTGGCGCATCGCGGGCGGCAGCGACATCCTGATCCTGTGCGGCCCCGGCAATAATGGCGGCGACGGTTATGTCGCGGCGCGCCTGCTCAGGCAGCGCGGCGCACAGGTCCGCGTGGCGGCTTTCGCGCCGCCCAAGGTCGAAGCGGCCTCGCGGGCAGCAGCCCTCTGGGACGGCCCGGTCGAACCGCTCGCCGGTGCGAAGAAGGCCGCGACCGTCGTGGACGCGCTGTTCGGCACCGGTCTGACCCGCCCGCTCGATACCGCAATAGCCGAGGCGCTGACGCAACTTTGCCGGCGCGCGCACCGCCGCGTCGCGGCCGACCTGCCGAGCGGTATCGCGACCGATGACGGCGCGGTGTTGGGCGACGCGCCGCATTGCGACCTGACGATCGCCCTCGGCGCGCTGAAGCCGTCGCACCGGCTGCTGCCCGCGGCCGAATATTGCGGCCAGGTCACCGTCGCCGATATCGGCCTTGGCGAGATCCGGGCGGCGACGCGGCAGATCGTGCGGCCGCGCCTTGCCGCGCCGCTCCATGACGCCAACAAATATAGCCGGGGAAAATTGCTCGTGCTCGCGGGCGACATGCCGGGTGCCAGCCTGCTCGCCGCCCTGGCCGGGCAACGCGCCGGCGCCGGCTATGTCGAGCTGCTCGGCGCGGAAGGCGATGCGCCGCCCCACGCGCTGGTGCGGCGCGGCTGGAGCGCGGCGGCGATCGAGGATGAGCGCATTGCCGCGATCGTCGCCGGCCCTGGCCTCGGCCGCGGCCGGCAGGCGCGCGAGCGGCTGGATGCCGCGCTGGCGGCGGGCAAGCCGCTGGTGCTCGATGCGGACGCGCTCAACCTGATCGGCAGGGCGCGCCATGATCGCCTGGCCCGGCATATCCTGACGCCGCATTGGGGCGAATTCGTGCGGATGTTCGGCGACAGCAAGCAGGATCGCCTGACCCAGGCGCGTGCCGCGGCGCGCAAATCGGGCGCGATCGTGCTGCTCAAGGGCGCGGATAGCATCGTCACGCATCCCGACGGGCGGGCCGCGATCGCTTCGCTCGCGCCGTCCTGGCTCGCGAGCGCGGGAACGGGCGACGTCCTCGCGGGTATCGTTGGCGGGTTGCTGGCCAATGGGCTGGAGCCGTTCGACGCGGCGCAGGCCGGGATCTGGCTGCATGCCGAGGCGGCCCGGCTCTGCGGGCCAATGCTTATCGCGGACGATCTGGTTTCTCGCCTGCCAACCTCTATAGCCGCCTGTCTGTGACCCTGTCCGAAGTGATCAAGCTCGCCGCGCGCGGCGACGGCGTTACCGCCGATGGCCGCCATGTGGCGCTCGCCGCGCCCGGCGACATGGTGGATATCGCGGCCGAGATCATCCCGGGCCCGCATCATGTCGATCCGCCGTGCCGGCATTTCCCGAAATGCGGCGGTTGCCAGCTCCAGCATATCGATGACCAAAGCTATGCCGACTATCTGGTCGATCGGATCGGTTCGGCGCTGGCGGCGCAGAAGCTCGATCTGCCCGAAATCCGCAGCCCGCATCTGTCGCCCCCTTATACGCGGCGGCGCGCCTCGCTTCGTGCCGAGCGGCTCGGCAAAAGGATCGTGCTCGGCTTCAACGAAGCGGTCAGCCACTACATCGTCGACATTCGCGAATGCCACATCCTGCTGCCCGAATTGTTCGCCCTGGTGGATCCGCTGCGTAATATGCTCGGAACGATGCTCGGGCCGCGCAAGACAGCGAACGTGCATCTCACCTGGACCGATCAGGGCGCAGACGTCGCTATCGATGGCGTCGCAGTCGAGGGGCTTGCCGCGCATGAAGCGCTGACGGACTTCGCTCAAAATCACCGGCTGGCGCGTCTTGCGATCGATGAGGGTTATGGCAGCGAGCCGCGCTGGGAACCCGAACCCGTCACGACCACCATCGACGGGGTCGCGGTAGGCCTGCCGATCAAATCCTTCCTGCAGGCGACCGCGGATGGCGCGAAGGCGTTGACCGATGCGGTGCGCGAGGCGGTGGGCGACGCCGGCAACGTCGCGGATCTGTTCGCGGGGCTCGGCACTTTCGCGATTCCGCTATCGGCCGCGGCCCGGGTGCTGGCAGTCGAAGGCGCGCGCGATCCCGCGCTGGCCTTGCGGATGGCAGCCAACCGGACCGGGCGTCCGATCGGCGTCGAGCACCGCGACCTTTTTCGCCGTCCCTTGTCCGAGGAGGAATTGGGCCGGTTCGATGCCGTCATCCTCGATCCGCCGCGGGCAGGGGCAAAGGAACAGGCGCCGGCACTGGCGCGCGCCGATGTGGGCCGAATCGCATATGTGTCCTGCAACCCCGCCACCTTCGCGCGCGACGCCCGCACGCTGGCGGAAGGCGGCTGGCAAATCCAATGGATCAAGCCCGTGGGTCAGTTTCGCTGGTCGACCCATGTCGAGCTCGCCGCGGCGTTCCAACGGCCCTGACCGTCGAAAATATGCGGTTAGCAATACCGTAAGAGATTTGGGTTTATGCTTGTGGTATGTACCAGTCCGATATCTTACCTTCTGCCCACCGTGCGCCCGAGGGCCTAACCGCCATCGTCGGCGATATCGGCCGGCAGATGATCCGCCTCGGCCTGACCGATTCCGCCGGCGAACTGCGGCGTGAGACGATCAAGGCCTATGAAAGCGCCACCCAGTCGACCATTTCCGGGGCGCTGACGGCTTTTGCACGCGAATGCGGGCTCAACGGCCTTCCCCGCCGCTGCGCGCTCGCAGTATCGGGCGCGACGCGCGGCGAGACGATATCGATCACGAATAGCCGCTGGTACGTGTCGCGCAGCGGCCTGCGCTCGATGTTGCAGGCCGAGCCGGTCCTGATCAACGATTTCGCCGCGATCGCCTGGTCGCTGACGTCCCCCAAGGGCAGCGCACGGATCGAACGCACCGATCAGGGCACGATCTGCCCCGCGACCAACCCCGGAACCTATTGCATCATCGGGATCGGCAGCGGGCTGGGTGTCGCCGTGGTCCAGCGCGACGATTTCGGCCATTACAGCGTGCTCGCGACCGAAGCGGGGCATACGTCCTTCACGCCGACGGCGGCGGATTGGGTGCCGATTATCGAAATCATGCGGCGCAGCGCGATCTGCCATACGGCGGAGCAGTTCATGTCGGCGGGCGGCCTCCATCGCGCCTATCTGGCCTGTGCCGAACATCTCCGTGTCGAACGACGCGCAACCAATTCGGTCGACGTTATGCGCCTCGCGGAAACGAGCCGTGACGGCGCCGCGGTCAAGGCGATCGACCTGATCGCGCGCGCCTTGTGGCAATTCGCGGGAAATATGGTGCTGAGCCACGGCGCGTGGGACGGCGTGATCCTGACCGGTAGCCTCACCCACGCGCTTGCGCGGACGTTGCGCCAGGCGAATGTGCGCGAGCATTTCCTGCTCGCGGGACCTTATGCGCGCGAATTGCAGCGCGTGCCCTGCAGTTTCGCCAGCTTCGATCACGCCGAGCTGGAAGGCGCGGCGCAGACGCTTTTGCTCCGCGATCGCGCGGAGTTGCGATCAACAGTTGCCGTAGCCGCCTGAAACCGGCACCTTCCTCGGCGGTTGACCGCCCAGAAGAGGAGGCCTGCGCATGAACATATCCAAAGGCGGCATTGTCGAGCGGATCGCGCGGGTGCTTGCGGGGCAGAGGCTCAGCGCCAATGCCGATGGCGACAAGGCGCATGCCGCCGCGGATGTGGATGCGGCGTGGCGCGATCATGTCGATGATGCGGTGGCGGTGCTCCGCACGATGCGCGAACCCGATGCCCGCATGGCGGACGCGGGCGACCCGGCGGTTTGGGAACAGATGATCCTTGCCGCCTTGCCGGAAAACGCCCGGTAAAAAAGAAAGGGGAGCGCCCGGCGCTCCCCTCTCGCATCCTAGTAGAAAGACGCCGGGCTCGGCGGCGGGGCGTTGCAGGCACGCTTGTTGCCATGATTGCAGGCCCAGACCTGTGCACGCCACACGCGCATCGCGTCGGCATAGGCACGCTGCTGGCGGACATAGCGCGCATCGGTGCGATTGACCGCGGCATCATGTTTCACCAGTGCGTCCATATAGGCCTGCTGGTCGGCGGCATATTGTTCCTGCGATTCCTGATATTGCGCGACCGCGGCGGCGTTGGCGTCGTTGTTCGCGGCGGTGGTCGATGCGACCTGATTATTGATCGCGGCGGTCACCGGCGCGCCGGCTGCGTTGATCGCGTCCTGATGCGGCATGGGCGTCGCGGCATAACCGCGCTGATATTCCTCTTGCGCCGAACGTCCGGTATTTTCGGCGCCGCCGTTGGTCTGCGCCTGCGCGAAAACCGGTGCGACAGCGCTTGCCGCGAGCAGCAGCCCGATAAAGGGGGTGGCCGACATATCGCTCTCCTTGGTTGCGATTTTGCCGGGCTGAACGCGACTGCGGAGTTGCCGTTCCGATATCTGACGCCGCTAGGCGGCCGGTGCGAATTCGCCGGTCGTCTCGTCCATCAGGTAAAGCACGCCTTCCGCGATCGAGAAATGGGCGCCGCGCAATTTCAGGCCGCCTTCCTTCTCCCGCTCGGGAATGCAGGGGAAGGTGCGCAGATTGGCGATGCTGACCCGGACACAAGCATATTCGAGCGCGCGCACTGCTTCGGGACCCTGGCCGAGCTCGGCGACGATCTTGTCGCGCTCCGTCTCCAGCAGCGACACCCATTCCGCGATGAAGCCGCCGCGCCCGCGGGGCGCGCCTTCGAACGCGTGATTGAGCGAGGCGCTGACGCCGCCGCATGCGCCGTGGCCCATCACGATGATCTGCGCGACCTTGAGTTGCGTCACCGCGAATTCCAGCGCTGCCGACACGCCGTGATAGCCCTTGCTCATCTCGAACGGCGGCACGAGGTTGGCGATGTTGCGCACCACGAACAATTCGCCGGGCGAGACGTCGAATATGCGTGTCGGATCGACCCGGCTGTCGGAACAGGCGATCACGAGCGTCTTGGGGCTCTGGCCCTCGGCCAGTTCGGCCCAGCGCGCGCGCTGCTGCGACCATTCCTCTTCGTGGAAGCGATGATAGCCCGCGATCAGGCGTTCGAACTCGGTGGATGCTGCGTCGGCCATGGGCGACCCGTTAGCGATAGATTCGCGCGGCGCAAGCTCGCCTTCGCCTGATGCAAGCAGGCGGGGGTGGCAAGACCGCCCCCGCACCGCTATCTGGCAGCCATGAACGAGCCGCTGCCCATCCGTCCTCCCCGCGAGCGCAAGCCAGACTGGATCCGCGTCAAAGCCCCGACCAGCCATGGCTTCAACGAGACGCGCCAGCTGATGCGCCGGCTCAACCTCGCCACCGTGTGCGAGGAGGCGGCCTGCCCCAATATCGGCGAGTGCTGGACCAAGAAGCATGCGACCGTGATGATCCTGGGTGACACCTGCACGCGCGCCTGTGCCTTCTGCAACGTCAAGACCGGCATGCCGCGTGCCGTGGACATCACCGAGCCGCAGCATGTGGCGGACGCCGCCGCCGAACTCGGCCTGACGCATATCGTCGTCACCTCGGTCGACCGCGACGATCTGAAGGACGGCGGCGCAAGCCAGTTCGTCAAGGTGATCGAGGCGCTGCGGCGGACCACGCCAAGCACCACGATCGAAATCCTGACGCCCGATTTCCGCAACAAGGCGGACAGCGCGGTCGAGGCCATCGTCGCGGCGCGGCCGGACGTCTACAATCACAATCTCGAAACCGTCCCGCGGCTTTACCCCACGATCCGCCCCGGCGCGCGCTATTACGCTTCGCTGCGCTTGCTCGAGCAGGTCAAGAAGCTCGATCCGTCGATCTTCACCAAGTCCGGCATCATGGTCGGCCTCGGCGAGGAGCGGATGGAGGTCCATCAGGTGATGGACGACATGCGCTCCGCCGGCATCGACTTCCTGACGATGGGCCAATATCTCCAGCCCACGCCCAAGCACACCAAGGTTGCCGAATTCGTGACCCCGCAGGCCTTCGCCGCTTACGGCGCGATCGCCCGCGCCAAGGGCTTCCTGCTGGTCGCGGCGACCCCGCTTACACGATCGTCCTACCATGCGGGCGACGATTTCGAGCGGATGCGCGCTGCCCGCGAAGTTCAGCTCAAGGCGGGCCGTGCCCCGGCATAAGGAGACGCGCCGGCTGCCTTATACGCCGGAGCAGATGTTCGATCTCGTCGCCGATGTCGGTCGCTACGGGGAATTCCTGCCCTGGGTGGCGGCGGTGCGGGTTAAGTCCGATAGCGAGACCGAGATGATCGCTGACCTGGTGGTTGGCTTCAAGGCGCTCAAGGAGCGTTTCACCTCACGCGTGACCAAGGATCGGCCGCGCAAGATCCATGTCGATTATCTCGACGGACCGCTCAAATATCTGAAGAACGACTGGACCTTCGAGCCCGATGGGGAAAGGGGCTGCCTGGTCGGTTTCTACGTCGATTTCGAATTCAAGAGCCGCATCTTCGAGATGATTGCGGGCCAGATGTTCGGCACGGCGATCCGCAAGATGGTTAGCGCGTTCGAGGCCCGTGCTGCGAAGCTCTACGCCTCGGGCAGCAACAGTTCGAGCGCGCACAGCGCTGCCTGAAGCCGGATCCCGGCCCGGCCGAGATCACCGAATTCCTTCTGATCGGTGATCGCGTCCTCGGGATCGTCGCCCGCCTTGGCCAGCGCGAACACGACCGTGCCGACCGGCTTGCGGTCGCTGCCTCCGCTGGGGCCGGCGATCCCGGTAATCGCGACGGCGATGTCGCTGCCCGATTTGGCGACCGCGCCATGCGCCATCGCCCAGGCTGTGGCGAGGCTCACCGCGCCGAACGTATCGATCACATCGCTCGCGACACCGAGCAGAGCGGTCTTGGCCTCGTTCGAATAGGTCACGAAGCCCGCGTCGAACACGTCGGACGATCCGGCGATTTCGGTCAAAGCGGCGCTGACGAGCCCGCCGGTGCAGCTTTCGGCGACCGAAAGGCGGCGGCCGGCCGCCCGGTTTTCGTCGATCACGCGACGGGCGAGCGCAACCAGCTCGGGCGGAAGAAGGATATCGGTCACTGGCCGTTCGGCTCCAGGCGGCAGATTTTGAGGATTTCGGCGAGGCCTTTGCCCTTGCGCTCGGCGATCGAGATGGCGAGCACGGCCAGGCGACCGATGTCGGTGCCCGAAAGGTTGCGTGCATCCTGGATTGCTTCGTTCGCCACAAAGCAATCGTCGCGGTTGATCTGCTTGGCCAGCAAGCCGCCAAGCAGAGGCTCGGCGAGCGCACGAATGCCTTGCGAATTCATGTCAGCCGGCATCGGCTGGCCCAGATATTTCTGGAAGATCATGCCGATCGCGCGTCGTGCCTCGGGCCAGGCGGCGGCGCTGTCCGGCGCATAACGGTCCGCCAGGGCGGCGCCGTTGGCGACGATGTAGGCGTTGGGCGGCAAAACCTCGCTGCAGCGGCTGCCCAGTTTCTCCGCGAGCGTCGGCAGCGCGAACGTGACGAGCGCGGCGGCCTGGCGTTGCGGCATGCAGTCGGATGTTTGGGCCATCGCCATCGACGGCATCGCCGCCAGCATGAGGGTCAAAGCGAGCTTCTTCATAGGTCGGTCTCCGGCAGGCGCACGGTCGCCGCGGCCTGGGCGGCGATGCCTTCACGGCGGCCGGTGAACCCCAGACGTTCGGTGGTGGTGGCCTTGATGCTGATCTTCGCCTCCGCGAGCCCGAGCAATTCGGCCACGCGCGCCCGGATCGCGGCGCGGTGAGGACCGACTTTCGGCTCCTCGCAGATAATGGTTAAGTCCACATGATCGATCCGCCCCCCGCGCGCCGCGATCAGATTGCGCGCATGGATCAGGAAGCGATCGGACGAAGCGCCGCGCCATTGCGGGTCGCTCGGCGGGAAATGCGTGCCGATATCGCCGTCCCCGATCGCGCCGAGCAGGGCATCGGTCAGCGCGTGGAGTCCGACATCGGCGTCGGAATGGCCCGCCAGCGCACGATTGTGGGCAATGCGGATGCCGCCGATCCAGAGCCCGTCGCCTCCGGTAAAGCCATGTACGTCGAAGCCGAGCGCGGTCCGCGACACCATGCGTGCGGCCAGCCGCTGCTCCGCGGCCGCGAAATCGGCGGGGTAGGTGAGCTTGTCGAGCGCAGGCGACCCTTCGACCATGGCCACCTCAAACCCTGCGGCACGCGCGACCTGCGCATCGTCGGTTGCTTCGCGCGACGCGTCCCAGGCGGCATGTGCCGCCCGTATCGCGTCCGTCCGGAAAGCTTGCGGCGTCTGGACGCGCGCTAACCGATCGCGCGCGACGACGGAGCCCAGCGTTGCGCCGGTCTCTGCCAGCGTGTCCGCAACAGGGAGCACGGGCACCGCACCCGGCGCATCCTGGAGCGCAGCGAGCAGCCGGTCGATCACCGTGTCGGGCAGGAAAGGGCGGGCTGCGTCATGGATCAGGACATAATCGCCGCCGGTCGCGGCAAGTCCATTGAGGACCGATTCGCGCCGGGTCGCTCCGCCGATGATTGGAGCAGCCACTGTGCGCTCGCCTACTGCCGCCGCGTAAAGCTGTTCCTGGCCGGCCCCGATCACGACGCGGACCTCGTCGACCGCCGAATGCCCGAGCAGGGCGTCGATCGCATGCGCCAGCACCGCCTTGCCCGCGATCGGGGCATATTGCTTGGGCAGATCGATGCCGGCACGCGTGCCCGATCCGGCCGCGACGATCAGCGCTGTGGTGCGAGGCCGCATGGTGGCGCGCCCCTAGCCTGTCCTGACGTGTAACGCCATATCTCTTCGCAGGTGCGGCAAAACGCCTCAGCCAAGCGTCTTGTGCGCGTCCTGCAACGCCTTGGCGAACAGCCGGAATTCCTTTTCGCGCGGGCTGCCGTTGCGCCACACCAAAGCGATCCGCCGCGACGGGTGCTGCGCGTCCAGCGGGCGGGCGACCACGTCGGTATGGTCGAGAATGCCCGCCTGCAGCGCCATTTCAGGCAGCATGGTGATGCCGAGTCCATTATCGACCATCTGGACCAACGTGTGGAGCGAGGTGCCCATCATCGCCGCGCCGGCGCGCAATTCGGGCCGGTTGCAGGCCGCGAGCGCATGTTCCTTGAGGCAATGGCCGTCCTCGAGCAACAGCAGCTTGCTCTCGTCTATCGCGTCGGCGGGCAGCGGGTCCGGCAGCAAGGGCGCCTGATCCGCGGGAAAGGCGACGAACAGCCGATCCTCGAACAAGTCCTGATGCTCGATATCGCCGCAGGCGAAGGGGAGGGCCAGCAGCACGCAATCCACATGGCCGCGATGCAGCGACTCGCAGGCGGCTGCGGACGTCTCCTCGCGCAGATAGAGTTTGAGTTCGGGCCAGGCCTCGCGCAGCCTCCCCAGGATGCGCGGCAGCAGGAAAGGGGCGATGGTCGGGATCACGCCCATCCGCATCTCGCCCGAAAGGGGCTTGCCCGCCGCGCGCGCGAGCGCCGCCAACTCCTCCGCCTCGCGCAGCACCCGCTCCCCTTTGTCCGCGATCTTGAGGCCCAGCGGCGTGAAGCGAACCACGCGCCGGGTACGTTCGACCAGCATCACGCCGAGCAACGATTCAAGCTCGCGCAAACCCGCCGACAGGGTCGATTGCGTGACGAAACAGGCGTCGGCCGCGCGGCCGAAATGGCCGGTGTCGCGCAGGGCGACGAGATATTGCAGCTGTTTAAGGGTGGGCAGATAGACCGCCATTTATCGCTCCAATCGATCAATAGCCTACAAATAATCAATTGGCTTCGCGATTGCCAGCGGCCCACATACGGCTCCGACAGTTTCGTCATCCCCCTTTATGGAGACAGGCCCATGCTCACCGTCGGTGACAAATTTCCCTCGCTCAAGCTTCCCGTCCAGCAGGGCGTTTCGGCCCTTCCCGCGGGCGAGACGATCGATACCGGCGATACCGGCGGCAAGTGGAAGGTGGTTTTCTTCTGGCCGAAGGACTTCACCTTCATCTGCCCGACCGAGATCATCGGCTATGGCGAGCTCAAGAACGACCTCGCGGATCGCGACGCGGTGCTGATCGGCGCCTCGACCGACACCGATTTCGTCCACTTCGCCTGGCGCAAGTCGGACGAGCGCCTCGCCAATTGCGATTTCCCCTGGATCGCGGACAACAAGAAGGAACTCGCGAACGCGCTGGGCATCGTGCACGAGGAAGCCGGCGTTGCGCTGCGCGCCACCTTCATCGTCGATCCGCATAACGTGATCCAGCATGTGACCGTGAACGGCCTCAACCAGGGCCGCAACCCGGCCGAGGCGATCCGCGTGCTCGACGCGCTCCAGACCGACGAGCTTTGCCCGTGCAACTGGCACCAGGGCGAAGAGGTGCTGAAGCCCGCCGCCTGATCCCTTCATCGGGACACTGATCGGGGCGCGGGTGGCAGACCGCCGCTCGCGCCCTTTTCATGCCCGCTTCCAGGAGTTTTCCCATGTCGCTGCGTGAATATGCGGAAGCCTTGCCCGACTATGCCAAGGATATCCGCCTCAATCTCAATTCGCTGGCGGGCGATCAGACGCTCAACGACCAGCGTAAATATGGCCTGCTGCTCGCGACCGCGCACGGCTCCGGCTACAAGCCTTTGGTCGATGCGGCCGAGGCGGAATGCGCGCCCAAGCTGTCGCCCGAAGCCGCCAATGCCGCCCGCGCCGCGGCAGCGGTGATGGCGATGAACAACGTCTACTACCGCTTCACCCACCTCGCCTCGAACAAGGAATATGGCACCTTGCCGGCCAAGCTGCGCATGAACGTGATCGGCGCGCCGGGCATCGACAAGGCCGATTTCGAGCTCTTCTGTCTTGCGGTTTCCGCGCAGAATGGCTGCGGCATGTGCATCGATAGCCACGAGAAGGTGCTGAAGGGCCACGGCGTGCCCGCCGACGTGATCCAGGCCGCGGCGCGGATCGGCGCGGTGATGACGGCTGCGGCGACGGTTCACGCGACGCGGGTCTGAACGAGACCGTCACTCCGGCGTTCGCTGGGGCGACGGGTTCGCCGTTAAGCCTCGCTCTCAATATCCCCGAGCCGCCGCCCGCGTAACGGCGGCTCGCGGGATACTTCTCCCATCTCCATGATCTTGGCCCGCAGCTGCGCGCGCTTTTCGTGGATCGAGGCGATCACCGGCCCCATCGCCAGGCCCAGGTCGACCAGCACCGCTTCCGACAATTGGAGCGAGGATTCGACCGTTTCGGGCACTGCGTCGGTCGCGCCCGCGCGGTAGAGCTGGGCGGCATGGTTGGGATCACGCGCCCGCGCGATGATCGCCAGGTCCGGAAAGCGCTGGCGCAGTGCCCGCGTCATCCGCACGACCTGAACCGGATCGTCCATCGTCAGCACGATCGCGCTGGCGCTGGCGACGTCGAGCCGTTCGATCATGCCGGGCCGCACCATGTCTCCGAATACCGCATGATAGCCGCGCGCGCGCGCGGCGCTGATCGTGTCGGCGTCCGCGTCGATCGCCAGATACGGGCGTTTGTGCGCGTCGAGCATCTGCGCGACCAGCCGCCCGACCCGGCCGAAGCCGATAACCAGGACGCGGGCCTTGCCGTCGTCCGCGGCAGGGATCGGCTGCTCGGCCGTGCGCCGCTCGAGGCGTTTCGACAAGGCACTGCCGGCTTGGGCGAGCAGGGGGGTGATGGTGAGGCCGATCGCGGTCACGATCTGCCAGAAAGAGGCGGTTTGCGGCGCGATCAGGCCCGCCGCCGCCGCCGTGCCGAGTACGATCAGCGTCGTCTCCGACGGCGCGGCCATCAGCAAGCCGGTCTCCAGCGCCACGCCGCGTCGCGCGCCGCCGACGCGCAGCAACAGCCCGGTAACGACCGCCTTGGCCAGCACCACGCCCACCACCGCCAGTAGCAGGGCCTGCCAGCGCGCGGCGATTACTGTCAGGTCAAGCGACATGCCGACCGTGATCAGGAACACGCCGAGCGCGAGGCCGCGAAAGGGCGCGGTCATTAGCTCGACCTCGCCCCGATATTCGGTCTCCGCGATCAAAACGCCCGCGATCAGCGCCCCGACGATTGGCGACAGGCCCACGGCGCTGGTCGCGATGCTCGCGAGGATGACGACGAGCAGGCTCGCGGCAAGGAACAGTTCGGGGCTCTTGGTCCGCGCCGCCTGCGCGAACAGCCGCGGCAGGGCGAACCGTCCGAGCAGCAGCATCCCGGCGATCGTGGCGAGTCCAAGTCCCAGGGTCCGCGCCATGCCCGTCCAGTCGCCACCGCCCCGCGGCGCGAGCGCGCCCAGCGCGAAGATGATCGGCACCAGCGCCAGATCCTCGAACAGCAGCATGGCGAAGGCGCGCCGCCCGACCGGGCCGCTCGTGCCTGCGATCGGCAGGACGAGCGCAGTCGACGACAGGGCCAGCGCGACGCCCAGGCCCAAAGCGGTGCCGCCGCTCTCGCCGAACGACAGGAACCCGGCTGCGAGCAACAGGGCGCAGCCGACCAGCTCGGCCGCGCCCAGCCCGAACACCTCCGTGCGCATCGACCAGAGCCGCTGGAAAGAGAGTTCGAGCCCTATCGAGAAGAGCAGCAGGATGATGCCGAACTCGGCGAACGGCTCGATCGCGTGGGGGTGCGTGATCGTGACGTGATAGAGCCAGGGCGCCTGGGCTACGAACCGCCCGAGCCCCGCCGGGCCCGCCGCGATCCCGACCAGGATGAAGCCGATCACCGGATTGATCCGCAGCCGCGCAAAGGCCGGGATCACGATCCCCGCCGCGCCGAGGATGACCAGCGCATCGCTGAAGCCGGAGGAATCGGTCGGAAGCGCCATAGCGCATGCTTTTTGCGCGGATGGCGGAGGAAGGCTAGGGAGTATGCCGCGCGTCTCGTTCGCCGCGAACGGACCCTCGTCGATCGATGCGCGCGTTAGAACGGGGAGGAGACGGCCCGTGGCGGACAGCGAAACCGATCTGTGCGTGGTGGGTGGCGGCCCCGCCGGAATGATGTGCGGCTATCTGTTCGCCCGCGCCGGCGTGCGCACGATCGTGCTCGAGAAGCATGGCGATTTCTTGCGCGATTTTCGCGGCGATACCGTCCACCCCTCCACGCTCGACCTGTTCGACGAGCTGGACCTGCTCGACGCATTGCTCGAGCGGCCGCATGACAAGGTGAGGAGTATCGGCGCCGTTATCGGCGGGGAGGAATTGCGGATCGCCGATTTCACCCATCTGCCTGGGCGCGGTCGCTTCATCGCGCTGATGCCGCAATGGGAATTTCTCGATTTCCTCGCCGGCGAGGCACGCAAGCTGCCGGCCTTTGCCCTTCGGATGGAAACCGAAGCGGTCGACATCAGCTGTGGGGACGGGCGGATCGCCGGCGTGCGCACGCGCGCGGGCGACACTATCCGTGCCCGTCTGGTGATCGCTGCCGACGGGCGGAGTTCGGTGATGCGCAAGGTAGCGGGTCTACCGCTCCATGACCTCGGCGCGCCGATCGACGTTTTCTGGTTTCGCGTTCCCAAGAAGCCCAGCGCCGAAAATCGCACCCAGGGTTATATTCTGCATGCGCAGATGGTGGTCGCGATCGACCGGGGCGACTATTTTCAGTGCGCCCGCGTGATCGCCAAAGGCGGGGCTGACGCGATCCGCGCCCAGGGCATCGACCGGTTCCGCGAAGAAGTGGTCGCGACCGCGCCGATGCTCGCCGGCGCGATCGAAGCGGTCCGGTCTTTCGACGATGTGAAACTGCTCAGCGTCTCGCTCGATCGCCTGACCCAATGGTACCGGCCCGGCCTGCTCGCGATCGGTGACGCCGCACATGCCATGTCGCCGGTCGGCGGCGTCGGCATCAATCTTGCGATCCAGGACGCGGTCGCCGCCGCGAACATCCTCGCCGGGCCGATGAAGCGCGGCGAGGATCTCGACCGGCTCGCACCCGGCGTACAGAAACGGCGCATGCTTGCCGTGAAGGTGATCCAGGCGATGCAGCGCACCGTACACGAGCGTGTGATCGGCGCCGTTTTCCGCAGCCAGACCCCCAAGCCTCCCACGATCGTGCGGTTGCTCGACGCTGTTCCGCTACTTCAGCGCATTCCCGCGCGGATCCTGGGCCTCGGGGTGCGGCGCGAACATATCCGCTCGCCCAAGGCCTGAGCGTCGCCCCGGGCTTGTCCCGGGGCCCATCCATCAACGAGGGGATCCCTCTCGACCTTATGGATGCCGGGGACGAGCCCGGCATGACGTGGACTGGGCGGCGGCTTACGCCCAGGTCGCCATCTTCTTCTCGAGATTGACGCGGACCGCCTCGAAGAATTGCTCGGTGGTCATCCACGCCTGGTCGGGGCCGACTAGCAGCGCCAGATCCTTGGTCATCGCGCCGCTCTCGACCGTCTCGATGCACACCTTTTCCAGATCCTCCGCGAAACGGGTCACGTCGGGCGTGCCGTCGAACTTGCCGCGGAACTTGAGGCCGCCGGTCCATGCGAAGATGGAGGCGATCGGGTTGGTCGAGGTCGCCTTGCCCTGCTGGTGCATGCGATAATGGCGCGTGACCGTGCCATGCGCGGCCTCGGCCTCGATCGTCTTGCCGTCGGGCGTCATCAGCACCGAGGTCATCAGGCCGAGACTGCCGAAGCCTTGCGCCACCTGATCCGACTGAACGTCGCCATCGTAATTCTTGCAGGCCCAGACGAATTCGCCATGCCACTTGAGCGCGCTGGCGACCATGTCGTCGATCAGGCGATGTTCGTAGACGATCTCGGCCTGCTTGAACAATTCCTTGAATTCGCTTTCGAAAACGTCGGCGAAGATGTCCTTGAAGCGGCCGTCATAGGCCTTGAGGATCGTGTTCTTGGTCGAGAGGTAGAGCGGCCATTTGCGGTTGAGCGCATAGTTCATGCTCGCCTGCGCGAAGTCGCGGATCGACTGGTCCAGATTGTACATGCCCATCGCGACGCCGGCCTCGGGGAAATCGAACACGTCATGTTCGATCACCTGGCCGTCCTCACCTTCCCACTTCATGGTGAGCTTGCCCTTCCCGGGCACCTTGAAGTCGGTGGCCTTATACTGGTCGCCGAAGGCATGACGGCCGACCACGATCGGCTTGGTCCAGCCGGGGATCAGGCGCGGCACGTTCTGGATAACGATCGGCTCGCGGAAGATCACGCCGCCCAGGATGTTGCGGATCGTGCCGTTGGGCGACTTCCACATCTTCTTGAGGCCGAATTCCTCGACGCGCGCCTCGTCGGGCGTGATCGTCGCGCACTTCACGCCGACGCCATATTTCTGGATCGCATGCGCGCTGTCGATCGTGATCTGGTCGTTGGTCTCGTCGCGCTTTTGGACGGAGAGGTCGTAATAATCGAGCTCGATGTCGAGATAAGGCTTGATCAGGCGTTCGCGGATCCACTCCCAGATGATGCGGGTCATCTCGTCGCCGTCGATCTCGACGACCGGGGTCTTCACCTTGATCTTCGCCATGTGCGCAATTCCTGTGATGGAGAGGTTTGCCGGGCCTCCTAGGGATGAGTTGCGCACTGCACAAGATTGTCCCCGCGCGGGCGCGCGCCGGGCTTCGCGCGGGGCAGGGCGGAACGAGCGCTTCCACCCGCGGCGATCAGGCTCTAGAAGGCGCCGCCATGTCTTCTCTCGATAACAGACCGGGCACCACCCCGACCGTCCAGTGGCGCTTTCCCGCCGTCCATCCAGAAGGGCGGAAATTCGTGGTCATCGCCGCGGCCATCACCGCGGTCATGTTCCTGCTGCATCTGCAGGTGCTCGACTGGCTGATGGTGGGCGTGACGGCCTGGACCGCCGCTTTCTTCCGCGATCCGATCCGGAGCGTGCCGCAGGGGCAGGGACTGATCGTCTCGCCCGCCGACGGCCTGGTGACCCTCATCCAGGAAGTCGAGCCGCCGTTCGAGCTGGGTGGAGAGGGCGGCCTGCCGCCCGGCCCGTGCATGCGCGTTTCGATCTTCATGAGTGTGTTCGACGTCCACATCAATCGCGCGCCGATCTCGGGAACGATCAGCCGGGTGGTCTACATCGCGGGCAAGTTCCTCAATGCCAGCCTCGACAAGGCGAGCGAGGATAATGAACGCCAGCATTTCCTGATGACGGGTCCGGACGGAACCAAGATCGGCTTCACCCAGATCGCCGGCCTTGTCGCCCGCAGGATCGTGCCGTTCGTCAAGACGGGCGACACGGTTGCGGTCGGGACGCGCGTCGGCCTGATCCGTTTCGGCAGCCGCGTCGATGTCTACCTGCCCGCCGGAACCGCGCCCAGGGTCGCGCTCGGTCAGCGCGCGATCGCGGGCGAGACGATCATTGCGCGGATCGGCGAGGCCGAGGCGGCAAGCGGCCTCGCCCAATGAGGCGCGACTTTTGATCGGGCCTCGCGGAACGCGGCGCGGCATCCCACTCCGCGCGGTGACGCCGAATGCGGTGACGGCGCTCGCCTTGTGCTTCGGGCTTACCGGAATTCGATTCGCGATTGCGGGCGAATGGGAAAAGGCCGTTGGTGCGATTGTGGTCGCCGGCATACTCGACGGCCTCGATGGGCGGGTGGCGCGGCTGCTCAAGGCGGAGAGCCGCTTCGGCGCGGAACTCGATTCGCTGTCCGACGTGATCGCCTTCGGCGTCTCGCCGGCGGTGATCCTGTTCCTGTGGACGCTGCAATATATTCCCAAATATGGCTGGGTGATCGCGCTCGCGCATGCGGTCTGCTGCGCGCTTCGCCTTGCCCGCTTCAACGCCCAGATCGACGTAGAGGCTCAGCCGCGCAAATCAGCGGGTTTCCTGACCGGCGTGCCTGCTCCCGCGGGGGCGGGAATGGCCTTGCTGCCGCTGATCCTGTGGATGGCATTGGGCGATGCGGGCTTGCCGACGCTTCAGGACATGGTCCAGCGGACCTATGTGGTCGCCCCCTGGACGCTGTTTTCCGCTTTCCTGATGATTTCCGACTTCGCGACCTACGGATGGGGCTCGTTCCGCCTGCGCCGGAGCCTGCGTTTGCCGGCGCTGCTGCTGGTCGCGTTGGTAGGGACTGCCTTGTTCATCGCGCCGTGGGTGACGCTGAGCGCGATCATAATCCTTTACGCGGCCGCAATTCCGTTCGCGATCCGCGCTTACGCTAGGGTCAAGCGGCGGCGTGCCGCGGAACGGACTGCGAACGAACGCTGATCACCCGGGCCCGGCGATCATGCCAGGCGACGCGTGCCTGAATCGGAAGCGGCAGCGGATGGAATTGGCGGCGGTTGCGGAGCGCCCGCACGATCATCCGCCAATCCCGCGAGAGCAGGCTGACGATCAGCGCGAACGCGCCCAGCGCGATCATCGAGGAAACAAAAGTCGCAACACCTTGCAGCATCGAACATCTCCAGCCCGTTCGGCCGCCCCTGAAACCTGCGACCGTAACCTGATTGCAACGACGGCGTTCCATATGTTCCCGTTTTGTTCATGCGTCAAGCGCCAAATCCCGGCATTTGCGGGCTTGCATCCCTGATCATCCGCTACTAAGTGCGCGGCCATTCCACATGTGGGGCATCCATACCGGTGCTGCGGAGCGATCCGCGGTTCCTGCCCTGCAGAGGTTCAACCGGGTTAGGAGAATTACCATGGCGGCACCGTCCGTTTCCATGCAGGCGTTGCTCGATGCGGGCGCGCATTTCGGTCACCAGACGCACCGCTGGAATCCGAAGATGAAGCCTTACATTTTCGGCGATCGCAACGGCGTTCACATCATCGACCTGTCGCAGACCGTTCCGCTGTTCGCGCGCGCTCTGGAATTCGTGAGCTCGACCGTCGCCGCCGGCGGCAAGGTCCTGTTCGTGGGCACCAAGCGCCAGGCGCAGGAGCCGATCGCCGACGCGGCACGCCAGTCGGGCCAGCATTTCGTCAACCATCGCTGGCTGGGCGGCATGCTCACCAACTGGAAGACGATCTCGGGCTCGATCAAGCGCTACAAGAGCCTGGAAGAGCAGCTTTCGGGCGACACGCACGGCCTCACCAAGAAGGAAGTGCTGCAGCTCACCCGTGAGCGCGACAAGCTTGAACAGAGCCTGGGCGGTATCCGCGACATGGGCGGCATTCCCGACGTGATGTTCGTGATCGACGCGAACAAGGAAGAGCTGGCGATCAAGGAAGCCAATACGCTCGGCATCCCGGTCGTCGCGATCCTCGATTCGAACGTCAGCCCGGACGGCATCGCTTTCCCGATCCCGGCCAATGACGACGCTTCGCGCGCCATCCGCCTCTATTGCGAGCTGATCGCCACTGCCGCGACCCGCGGCAATGCCGAGGGCCGTCGCCAGTCGGGCGAGGATCTCGGCGCCTCCGAAGCGCCGCCCGCCGAAGAAGCGCTGGCGTAACATTTCATCGTCATCCCAGCGGAAGCTGGGATCTCAGGAGATCAGGGCCTGGCCCTTCTCACGAGACCCCGGCCTTCGCTGGGGGTGACGCGTTTCATTTTGAAAGGATAGCACAATGGCGGAGATCACCGCTGCTGCCGTGAAGGACCTGCGCGAGCGCTCGGGCGCCGGCATGATGGACTGCAAGAAGGCGCTGACCGAGAATGGCGGCGACATGGAAGCCGCCATCGACTGGCTGCGGACCAAGGGTCTGGCCACTGCCGCCAAGAAGTCGGGCCGCACCGCGGCCGAAGGCCTTGTCGGCGTTGCCGTCGAGGGCAAAAAGGGCGCGGCGGTCGAGGTCAATTCCGAAACCGACTTCGTCGCCAAGAACGACCAGTTCCAGGATTTCGTCCGCACTGTCTCCAAGCTTGCGCTCGAGACCGGCGACAGCATCGACGCGCTCGCGGCTGCGACCTATCCGGGTGGCGGCACCGTCGCGGAGAAACTGACGTCCAACATCGCCACGATCGGCGAGAACCAGCAGCTGCGCCGCGCCAAGACCGTTTCGGTCAACGAAGGCGCCGTGGTCTCCTATGTCCACAATGCCGCGGGCACGGGCATCGGCAAGATCGGCGTGCTGGTCGCGCTCGAAGGCTCGGCCCCGGTCGAGAAGATCGAGGCGCTCGGCAAGAGCCTGGCGATGCACATCGCCGCCGCGAGCCCGCTCGCCCTGCACGAGGAGGGCCTCGACGAGGCGCTGGTCGAGCGTGAGCGCGCGATCGCGATGGAAAAGGCCGCGGAATCGGGCAAGCCCCAGAACATCATCGAGAAGATGGTGGAGGGTGCGATCGCCAAGTTCCGCAAGGAGAATGCGCTGACCTCGCAGCTCTTCGTCATGGACAACAAGACGCCGATCAAGGATGTCATCGCCGCTGCGGCCAAGGAGGCCGGCGGCTCGATCGCGCTGGTCGATTATGTCCGCTTCCAGCTCGGCGAGGGCATCGAGAAGCAGGCCAGCGACTTCGCGGCCGAAGTGGCGGCCGCGGCCGGCATCTAACAATGTGATCGCCCTCCGGTTCGGAGGGTTTTCAGGAGCGGCGCGTGCCCCTAAGGTACGCGCCGTTTCCATGTCTGAACGGATTTTTCACGCGCATGTCGCAGCCCACCTTCAAACGCATCCTGCTCAAACTGTCGGGTGAGGTGCTGATGGGCGGGGAGGGGCTCGCCATCGATCCCGGCATGACCGCACGCGTCGCGGGCGAGATCGCCAACGCGCGCGAGCAAGGGTTCGAGCTCTGCGTCGTGGTCGGCGGCGGCAACATCTTCCGCGGGCTTTCCGCGGCCGCCAAGGGGATCGAGCGCGCCACCGCCGATTATATGGGCATGCTCGCGACCGTGATGAACGCCCTCGCCGTGCAGAATGCGCTGGAACAGGTCGGCGTCGAGACGCGCGTCCAGTCGGCGATCCCGATGTCGTCGGTGTGCGAACCCTTCATCCGCCGCCGCGCCGAACGTCATCTGGAAAAGGGGCGGGTGGTGATCTTCGCTGCGGGCGTGGGCAGTCCCTTCTTCACCACCGATACCGGCGCCGCGCTCCGCGCCGCCGAAATGCGCTGTGATGCGTTGTTCAAGGGAACGTCGGTGGACGGCGTCTATGACGCCGACCCAAAGAAAGTTTCGACCGCGAAGCGTTATGAAACCGTGACTTACGATAGGGTTCTTGCGGACAATCTGAAGGTCATGGACGCGAGCGCGGTGGCGCTTTGCCGCGATAATGCTATTCCGATCGTCGTGTTCAACATCCGCGAGCAGGGCAATCTTGCTAAGGTGCTCGCGGGCCAGGGGACGGCCACGATCGTCCAGAAATCAGGGGAGTGACCCATGGCCGCTTATGACAAGGCCGATCTCGATCGCCGCATGCATGGCGCTGTCGAAGCGCTGAAGCACGACCTGCAAGGCCTGCGTACCGGCCGCGCGAGCGTTACCCTGCTCGATCCGGTCACGGTCGAGGTCTATGGCAGCCATATGCCACTCAACCAGGCCGCGACCGTTTCCGCGCCCGAGCCGCGCATGCTGTCGGTCCAGGTGTGGGACAAGTCCAACGTCGGCCCGGTCGACAAGGCGATCCGATCGGCCGGACTCGGCCTCAATCCGATCGTCGACGGCCAGACGCTGCGTATCCCGATCCCGGACCTGACCGAAGAGCGCCGCAAGGAGCTTGCCAAGCTCGTCAGCCAATATGCCGAGAAGGCCCGGGTTGCCGCGCGCAACGTGCGCCGCGACGGCATGGATAATCTCAAGACCGACGAGAAGAAGGGCGAGATCAGCGAGGACGAGCGCAAGCGCCGCGAGACCGACGTCCAGAAGCTGACCGACAGCACGATCGCGGAGATCGATGCCGCCGCGACCGCCAAGGAAAAGGAAATCCTGGGCAAGTGAGCTCCGCCTCGGCCTCGCCGATGGAAACCAGCGGGGACGCGATCGCGGTTCCCCGGCATGTCGCGATCATTATGGACGGTAACGGCCGCTGGGCGAAGAAAAGGCTCTTGCCTCGCGTCGCCGGCCATCGCGCGGGCATGGAGGCGGTGCGCCGCACGATCAAGGCCGCAGGCGAGCTTGGGATCGAGGCGCTCACGCTCTACGCTTTCTCGTCGGAGAATTGGCGCCGCCCGGCGACCGAGATTTCCGATCTGATGGGATTGCTGCGCTTCTATCTGCGCCGTGAGATTGCCGAGCTCGACCGAAACGATGTGCGGCTCGAATTGATCGGCGATTGGCGCGCGCTCGATGCAGACATTGTCGCCGATCTCGATGCAGCGCGCGAGAAACTCGCCGACAATCGCGGTCTGACCCTGGCGCTCGCGCTGAATTACGGCGCCCAGGACGAGATCGTGCGTGCCATGCGCGCGCTTGCGGCCGAAGCCAAGGATGGCGTGCTCGACCCGGCGGCGATTAGCCCCGCGATGGTCGAGGCGAGGCTCGATACCGGGCATTTGCCGCCGCTCGATCTGGTTATCCGCACATCGGGCGAACAACGTCTCTCCAATTTCCTGCTGTGGCAGGCGGCATATGCCGAATTGCTCTTTCTCGACACGCTCTGGCCCGATTTCGACCGGGCGTGTCTTGAAGGCGCGATTGCGAGCTTCGGTCGGCGCGAGCGGCGCTATGGCGGACGCTAAAACCGGATCCGACCTCGCGATGCGAAGCCTGATCGGCGCGCTGCTCGCCACGGCTGCGATCGGCGTGCTGTGGCTGGGCGGGGTGGCCCTGTGGGCGGTGCTGACGGTCGTCGCCTGTATCGGGCTGATCGAATGGGCGGGACTGGTCCGCGCGCACCGCGCCCGGCTCGGCATCGGCCTGCTCGTTCTGCTGCTGGGTATGAGCTACGCCCTGCCGATGCTGTGGGGCACCGATCGCGCGACGCTGGCGTTGCTGCTGATCGCGGCAATGGCGATGGCGATGTTCCCCAAGGCGGCGCTGACCGCGCTCGGCGTCGGCTATATCGGAACCGCGGCCATCGCTATCCTGTACCTGCGCGAGCAGCCGCTGGGCTTCGCACTGGCGCTGTGGACGCTCGCGAGCGTGTGGGCGACGGATATCGGAGCCTATTTTGCAGGCCGCGCGATCGGCGGACCCAAGCTCGCGCCGACGATCAGCCCTAACAAGACCTGGGCCGGATTGATCGGCGGGATGATCGCTGCCGCTATCGTGGGGGCGCTGATCGCGAGGTTCGGCCACCTGCCGACGCGGACGATATGGATCGCGCCGCTGCTCGCGGTCGTCGCACAGGCCGGCGACCTCGTCGAAAGCGGCATGAAGCGCCATGTCGGGGTCAAGGATTCGGGCAAGATATTGCCCGGCCACGGCGGGCTGCTGGACCGGATCGACGGGATGTTGCCGGTCGCGATCCTGGTCGCGGCGCTGGTCGCGAATGGCAGCCTCTGATGTCGCGCAGCATATCGATTCTTGGCGCGACCGGCTCGATCGGGCGCTCGACCCTCGACCTGATCGAGCGCGAGGGCGATGCGTTCGACGTGATCGCATTGACCGCGCGCAGCGACGTGGAGGGGCTTGCCGCCGCCGCGCGGCGCACCCGGGCACGCCATGCCGTGATCGGCGACGAGCGCCTCTATCCCGCGCTCAAGCAGGCCCTGGCTGGTTCCGGAACGCAGCCCGCCGCCGGCTGCGGGGCGATCTGCGAGGCGGCGGCGATGGGGGCCGACTGGACGATGGCCGCGATCGTCGGCACGGCCGGGCTCAAGCCGGTCATGGCGGCGCTCACGCAAGGCAAGACCGTGGCGCTCGCCAACAAGGAATCCCTCGTCCTTGCCGGCGGTCTGATGACGCGCGCCGCGCATGAGGCCGGCGCGACGCTCCTGCCCGTCGATTCGGAGCATAATGCGGTCTTCCAATGCTTTCCGCATGACGATCCGTCGCGCGTGCGGCGCATCATTCTCACCGCAAGTGGCGGGCCGTTCCGGACGTTGAGCCGGGAAGAGATGGCACGGGTAACGCCGGCGCAAGCGGTCAAGCATCCCAATTGGTCGATGGGCGCCAAGATCTCGGTCGACTCGGCGACGCTCATGAACAAGGGGCTCGAACTGATCGAGGCGCATCACCTGTTCCCGGTCGGAAGCGAGAAGCTGTCGGTGCTGGTCCACCCCCAATCCGTGGTCCATTCGCTGGTGGAATATGTCGACGGATCGATGCTGGCCCAGTTGGGTCCGGCCGATATGCGGACCCCGATCGCGCACACGCTCGCCTGGCCGCAGCGGATGAAGACGCCGGTCGAGCCGCTTGATCTGGCCAGGATCGGCCGGCTCGATTTCGAGGAACCCGAACTGGATCGTTTTCCCGCGCTCGCGCTCGCGCTGCAGGCGCTGAAGGCCGGCGGCTCGCGCCCCGGCGTGCTCAACGCGGCCAATGAGGAAGCCGTCGCGGCGTTCCTCGCGGGCAGGATCGGCTTCCTTGATATCGCCTCGGTCGTCGAGAAGGTGCTTTCCCGCTATCAGCCAGGATCGCCCGAAACGATCGACGAGGCCTTGACCCTGGACGCAGAGGCGCGCCGGCTGGCCGCGCTGGCATTGGAGCGCGAAGCGGCATGAGTGGCCTGCTTTCCATTCTTATCGCGATTGCCGCTTTCATCGCGGTGATCGGCCCGCTCGTGTTCGTGCATGAGATGGGCCATTATCTCGCCGGGCGTCTGTTTGGCGCGCAGGCCGACATGTTCTCGATCGGGATGGGCCGCGAGCTGTTCGGCTGGACCGACCGGCGCGGCACCCGTTGGAAGGTGTCGGCGCTGCCGATCGGCGGCTACGTCAAGTTCCGCGGCGATATGGGGCCGGCGAGCGAGCCCGATCCCGCCTGGCAGGCGCTCCCGCCGGAGGAAAAGGCGAAGACGCTGCAGGGTAAGCCCGTCTGGCAGCGGTTCATCATCGTAGCGGCCGGGCCGATCACCAATTTCATCGTGGCTATCGTGGTTTATGCCACCTTCTTCACAGCTTATGGCGTGCCGGTGACGCCTCCGGTAGTGGCCGCCGTCGAGCACGGCTCGGCCGCTGAGAGAGGCGGCATGAGGATTGGCGACCGTATCGTTTCCATCGATGGTCGGCGGATCGACAGGTTCGAGGACATCCCGCTTCTTCTGCTCATTCGCGCGCATCAGCACCTGACCGTGCAGGTGGAGCGCGCGGGCCGGGTTGTACCGCTTGGCGTCTTCACGGACACGATTACCGAAATCACCCAGAATGGCGACCGGATCGAACGCGGCCGGCTCGGCATCGCACCCGCCGCGCTGATCCACAGGCCCGGCACTGCGGGCGAGATTGCCCGTGCCTCCGTCTCCGCGGTGGGCGACCGGATCCGCATGATCTCCGACGTGATCGGGCAGATTTTTACCGGGAAGCGCTCCGCCCGGGAACTCGGCGGGCCGCTCAAGATCGCTCAATTCGCGGGCCAGCGCGTCCAGCTCGGCTTGCTCGACTTCGTCGACCTGGCAGCGCTCATTTCGATTAATCTGGGCTTCATCAACCTTCTGCCAATCCCGCTTCTGGATGGCGGTCACCTCTTCTTCTATCTCATCGAGGGGGTCCGTCGCCGGCCGTTGCCTGCCCAGGCTCAGGAATGGGCATTTCGGTCGGGGCTTGCGTTGCTGTTGGGATTCATGCTGTTCGTAACCGTCAACGATCTCGGCTCCTTCGGCCTTTGGCGGAAGCTTGCCGGCTTGATCGGCTGACGGGGATAGGGCAGGGCGTAATCCGCCGGCCAGAAGGCCCCGGCTTCAAAGCAGATCCTATGGTGAAGGGCGGGGTTGCGTGACGGAATTCATGACCAGTGACGGGCGACGTGCATCCAGCCGGCTGGCGAGCGCATTACTTATCTGCACCGCGCTGACGGCTGTGCCGGCGATCGCGCAGACGCCCGCGCCCCCGCCTGCCGCTGCTGCGCCTGCCGCTGCGGCACCTGCAGCGCCCGCGCCGCAGCCGACCAAGATCATCCATTCGATCGACGTTGCCGGCAATCAGCGGCTCGAGGCGGATACGGTCCGTTCCTATATCCGGCTGCACCCGGGCGACGCCTATACCACCGCGGACCTCGACCAGGCCCTGAAGGACCTCTACGCGTCCGAGCTGTTCGCTTATGTGGACATTGCGGGGGCCGATACCGGCAATCTGGTGATCAACGTCCGCGAAAATGCGGTGATCAACCGGATCGTGCTGGAGGGCAACAAGCGCATCAAGGAAGAAAAGATCCGGCCCGAAATCAAGCTCGCGCCGCGTCAGATCTTCACGCGTTCCAAGGCACGCGCCGACGTCAACCGCATCATCGAACTCTACAAGCGCCAGGGGCGCTATGCCGCTACGGTCGAGCCGAAGCAGGTCCTGCTCGACCAGAACCGGATCGACGTGGTGTTCGAAATCCATGAGGGCGCGAAGTCGCGCGTTCGCCGCATCAACATCATCGGCAACGAGCATTTCAAGGATAGCCGGCTACGCGCCGAAATGGCGACCAAGACGGCGAGCTTGCTCCACGTCTTCTCGCAGGGCACCAGCTACGATCCCGACCGTCTGGCTTATGACCAGCAGAAGCTTCGGCAATTCTACCTTACGCAGGGCTATGCCGATTTCCATGTCGTGTCGGCGGTGGCCGAGCTCACGCCCGACAAGCGGGACTTCATCATCACCTATGTGGTGGATGAAGGCGCTCGCTATAAGTTCGGCGACGTTAAGGTAGAGAGCGCGATCCGCGATCTGCGGCCCGAGGCACTGAAATATCTCGTCAGGATCAAGCCGGGCCAGTGGTATAATGCCAAGCTGGTCGACGACACGATCGATATCCTCAACGAGACCGCCGGAACGCTCGGCTATGCCTTCGCGGATACCGACCCCCATTACGATCCGGACAAAGAGAAGAAGGTGCTCAACATCACCTTCGAGCTCAAGGACGCGCCGCGCGTCTATGTCGAGGCGGTCAACATCAACGGCAACACCGTCACCCGCGACAAGGTGGTGCGCCGCGAATTCCGTCTGGCCGAAGGGGACGCCTTCAACGGTTTCCGCGTCAAGCGCTCGCGCGACCGCATTCAGAGCCTGGGCTATTTCCAGGACAAGCTGGAAGTCGAGCAGAAGCAGGGTTCCGCACCCGATCGCGTGATCCTGGAAACCAACCTCGAGGAAAAGTCGACCGGCTCGCTCCAGGTTTCGGCCGGCTATTCGAGCCTGGAGAAGTTCATCGTCAGCGCCCAGGTCGAGCTGGCCAACGTGATGGGCAAGGGCCAGCAGGCCCGCGCGGGCGTCGACTGGTCGATCTACAATAAATCGGTCAATCTGGGCTTCACCGAACCCTATCTGTTCGATCAGAATATCGCGCTCGGCGTGGACCTGTTCCGTCGCGATTATAACTCGTTCAACTATGTGAACACCGATCGCCATACGACCTATGACGAGGTGACCACCGGCATGCAGATCCGGGCCGGCGTGCCGCTGACCGAATTCTGGTCGATGGCGCTGCGCTACGGCTTGAGCCTCGACAAGGTCGGGCTCGACAAGAGTACCTATTACACCGCCTATAACCCTGACGGGACGCTGGACGCGTCTGGCTCGACGCATTGCGACCCGGTACTGGCGGGCCGGTATCTGTGCGACGCGATCGGCAACCGCCTGACGTCTTCGCTCGGTTACAGCCTCGTGTTCGACAATTTGAACGACCGCATCCATCCGAGCAGCGGCATGAATTTCTTCGTCAGCCAGGATCTGGCGGGTCTCGGCGGCAGCGTCCGGTACATCAAGTCGACGCTCGAAGGACACAAATACTGGAACTGGCACGGCTTCATCCTGTCGGCCAACGTCAAGGGCGGCTATATCCAGTCGCTGGAAAGCGGGAAGGGGCCTGGCACCGACAAGGTTCGTCTGACCGACCGCTTCTATATGGGCGAGCCCGAATTTGCGGGCTTCGACATTCGCGGGCTGGGGCCGCGCATTTTGCGCGCCACCTATAAGGCCGACGGGTCGCTCAACCTCGACCGCAACCAGATCAGCGACGACGCGCTGGGCGGGCGAGCGATGTATTTCGGCCGGCTCGAGGCGCAATTGCCGCTTGGCAATGCGGTCAAGGAACTGGGCATCCGGCCGTCGATCTTCCTCAACGTCGGCTCGGTGTTCGGAACGAAGAAGCCGGCCTTGTACGATACGGGCATCAACGGCCAGTTCCGCGAGTTGCTCAACACGGACGGCCAGCGCGTTTGCGTCGATGCCAATGCCGGCGACACCAATTCGCTTCCGTCGCAAACCCTGCCCGCGGGCACGCCATGCCCGGCCGGCCTTACGCCTCAGGGCAACACCATTCCGGGGTTCAAGGAGCTATGGCTCGGCGATACCTGGAAGCCACGCGTATCGATCGGTTTCGGTGTAAACTGGAATTCGCCATTCGGTCCCTTCCGCATCGACGTCGCCAAGGCGCTCGTCAAACGGCAGGGCGATGACACCAAGCTCGTCACTTTCAACGTAGGAACCCAATTCTGATGAAGACCATGCTCAAGATCTCGGCGGCCGCCGCTTTGCTCGCCGCCACCGCCCCGGCGTTCGCAGCGGGCGATGTGCTCACCGTCGACTTCAACAAGGTGTTCACGGATTCGAACGCGGCCAAGAGCGGCACCCAGCAGCTCCACGCCAAATATGACACGCTGATGCAGCAGCGCTCGACCGCCTTCCAGAACGCGGCACAGCAGTTCCAGACGCTGCAGACCCAGATGCAGGCGATCAAGGCCCCGGCCAAGCCGACCCCCGCGCAGGAATCCTCGCTCCAGCAGGCTTATCAGCGCGCCGGCACCGCCCAGGAAGCCGCACAGCAGCTCGATCAGGAAGTTCAGAACGTCGGCCGCTACATTCAGTCGCAGATCGTCGACCATGTCGCGCCGATCGCCGAAGCGATCCGCGCCGAGCGCAAGGCCGATGTGGTCGTGTCGAAGAACAGCCTGCTCGCGTCCGATCCCGCCGCGGATATCACCGCCGTCGTGATCCAGCGCCTCGATGCGTCCTTCCCGAACCCGAGCATCACGCTGCCGACGCAGCCCGCCGCTCCGGCCCAGGGCCCGGCTCGCTAAGAGCGCGAGCGGATGAGCGAACAAGGTGACACGGCAGTGATCGGCCCGCTCGACGTCAGTCGGGTGATGGCGGCACTGCCGCATCGCTATCCGATGCTGCTGGTCGACCGGGTCGAAGAGCTCGTGGTCGATCAGCGCATCGCCGCCATCAAGGCGGTGACGATCAACGAAAGCTTCTTCCAGGGGCATTTCCCCGGACGTCCGATCATGCCGGGCGTCCTGATCGTGGAGGCACTGGCCCAGGCGGCGGGCGTGCTCGCGGTCGAGAGCCTCGGCCTCGCGGGGTCGGGCAAGCTTGTCTATTTCATGGCGATCGACGAAGCCAAGTTCCGCGCCCCGGTCGAGCCGGGCGTGCTGTTGCGGCTCGAGGTCGAATTCGTCCAGAAGCGCGCGAGCGTCTGTAAATTCGCCGGCCGCGCGCTGATCGACGGCAAGGTTGCGGCGCAGGCCAATTTCACCGCGATGATCGCCGACCCGCCTGCGGCGGCTTAAGCGACCTCAAAAGCCTTCCAATTGCGGCGCTCTTCCGCGCCTTTGTGGTCGCCTGCTTGCGCCAAGGGCGATCAGGCTTTATGGGCGCCGCTTCCTTTCAGGCTGGTCGGAACCAGCCACTTCCAGGGATCGTGACATGAAGAAGAATATCCACCCCGATTATCATGCCATCAAGGTCCAGATGACCGACGGCACCGTGTTCGAATCGCGCTCGACCTGGGGCAAGGAAGGCGACACGCTGCAGCTCGACATCGACCCGACCGTCCACCCGGCGTGGACCGGCGGCCGCGGACAATTGCTCGATCAGGGTGGTCAGGTCGCCCGCTTCAACAAGCGCTTCGGCGGTCTCAGCCTCGGCAAGAAGTAAGAGCTTTCGGAAGCCTCACGGCTTTCGGAACACCCGGATCATTCCCGCCGTGATCAACCGATCGCGGCGGGTTTTCGCGCGCGGACGCAACTCCGCCCGTCGCATACGAGCAAAAAGCACGGCAAGGTCGCTTTACCTTGTGCAGTGCAGCGGGCATGGCGCGCGCATGTCTCCCTTGCGCCGCCTTTTCGTGATCGCCTTCTGGGGCGCACTTCTGTTCGCCTACGTCGATGCCATCGTTCCCGGCAAGGATGCGATCAGCATTTCGGCGTGGGACAAGATCAATCATATGATCGCCTTCTTCGCCATCACCTTCCTGGCGCGGGCTGCCTACCCGCGCATCACGGCCTTCCGCCTCTTCGCGATGATGGCCTCGTTCGGCGCCTTCATCGAATTGAGCCAGGCGCTGCCTTTCATTCACCGCGATGCCGAGTGGGATGACTGGTTTGCTGACATGATCGCGATCCTGATCGCGCTGATCGTGGCCTGGCCCTTCGCTATCCTCGTGGGGCAGCGCCGTGCGCGGCGTTTCTCAGAGGCGGGGACGCAACAGGGCGAGGCCTGATTTCCACCGCAGCTTGAGCAACTGCCAACGGTAGCCGTGATTGCGCCGGTCGTGACGAACCGCGCGGCGAAGATCGGCCAGCTGCCCCGCCAGATCCCCTTGAGCCTCGCGCAGTCGCGCCGCCCAGGCGTGATAACCGGCCGCGCGCGGCGCGAGCGCCTGGATTCGCTGCGCGACATCGAGCGCGCCGCCCGCGTCCCCGGCCGCGAACAGCGTTTTCGACAGGCCCCAGAGATAGTCCACGATCGGTTCGATCGCGACCGCGCGCTGGTGCGCAGCGATCGCTTCCGCATAAAGCCCAGCGGCCGCCAGGCGGCGCGCATGCATGTCGTGGAGGGCAGGGTGATCGGGCGCCAATTCGACTGCGCGCCTGGCGAGCGCGATACCGCAAGCGTTCCGCCAGGGAGGTTGCCGGTCGGCGAGATGGGCGAGCCAGTGCGCGGACCGCGTGCGCCGGGCGTGTGCCGCGTGACGGAAACGGTCTGCGTCGAAACTCCCCTCAAGCGCGGTCAGCACCAGCGGGCGCAGCAATTTGATGTCGTTCAGAAAGCCGCCGACAGGGTGGCCGGCATGTGGCAGGCTGATCTCCGTCATCGGAGTATCCGCCATCAACAATTGGGCGTGGCGGCGATCCGCTTCGAGCGCGCTGTCGAAGGCGATGATCAGCCGTGGGCCCGGCTTGATCCCGGCGCCGTCGATGGACTTGATGGCACGGATACGGCGGCGATCGGACGCCCAGCGCGTCTCGAACGGCACCTTGCGCGGGTCTGGCGAAAATTGCGGAGACAGCGCCAGGGCGGCATCCGCGCCTACCGATCCCGCAAAGCGAAGCGCGGCATAGCCGCCCATGCTGGACCCATAGGCAAGACGACGTTCCGCCCCAGCGCATGCCTCCCGGATGACCGAAAGTACCTTATCGATTTCACTATATTGGAACCAATCATTCCCATGTGACATCACATGTATCGCGGTGATGCCTTCGGCCTGAAAGAAGGCCTCGCCGAAGCCTGGCCGGTCCATTCCGGGCGGCTCATGATAGGAATCGAAGGTGACGATCTGATATCGTCCGTCGCCCGCCGCGACACGCCGCACCTCCAGCCGTTGGGAGCGGTAGAGAATCTCTGTCACGGGGGAGGGCGGCTCCGATCTGGCGGACAGGGTGGGATTCGAACCCACGGTACGGTTCCCCGCACGGCGGTTTTCAAGACCGCTGCCTTAAACCACTCGGCCACCTGTCCTTGCGGGGGGCTTATTGCGGGGGAGAGGGCTTGCGCGCAAGCGTTGCGATGCCACGACGAGCGGGATTCCTTCGTGGAGCGGACTATGGCAGGGGCTTCGGGATGACCCCGTATTTCCGCTTCGCCCTTTTGCCGTTCGCTTTGGTCTGCACGGCTTCGCTGACCGCCCAGAACGTGCCGGGTGGAGAAGGGGCCGCGGTCCCGCAGGATCAGCCTGTGGCCACTGCCGCCGACAGTGCTGCGCCACCGCAAACCGCGCCTTCGGCCGCCGATGCCGCTTTCACCGCTTTCATCCAGGGACTGCGCTCGCGCGCGATCGCGGAAGGCGTGAAGCCCGAAACCTTCGATCGCGAGACGGCAGGGCTGACCTTCAACCCCCGCGTCATCCATTTCGATCGATCGCAGCCGGGTGGCGCTGCGACCAGCGGGCCGCCCGGGCCGATGAGCTTCGCACCCTATCGCCAGAGCCATGTCGACCGGCCGCATATCGGAAAGGGGCAGACCCGCTATCAGGCGTTGAGCGCGCTGCTCGCCGGCAACCAGGCGAAAACCGGCGTGCCGGGCAATGTCGCGCTCGCCATTTTCGGCCTCGAGACCGGCTATGGTAGCTACACTGGCAATTTCGACCTGATCCGCTCCTTCGCCTCGCTCGCTTATGACGGCCGGCGGCGCGAATTGTTCGTCGCTGAGCTGATCGCGACGCTGAAACTGATTGATCAGGGGTTCTCGCGGGCGGAGCTGAAAGGCAGCTGGGCGGGCGCCACCGGCTATCCGCAATTCCTGCCGAGCACCTATCTACGCATCGGCACCGACGGCGACGGCGACGGCAAGGCGGATATCTGGACCAGCGATGCCGACACGCTCGCCTCGATCTCCGCCTATCTCCAGGAAGCCGGCTGGAAGCCTAATACGCCCTGGGGCGTCGCGGTGACATTACCCAGCGATTTCGATCGGGCCGCCATACGTTCGCCGTTGGTTTCGCCGCGCTGTCCGCGTGTCCATGCCCGATTGAGCCGCTGGCTGACGGTCGGCGAGTGGAAGGCCAAAGGGGTGATCGTGGCGGGCTATCCCGCGCCGGCCGATACGGAATTGGCACAGCTGCTGGAACCGGACGGCCCGGGGATGCCGGCCTACCTGCTGACCAGCAATTATCGTGCGATCCTCGATTACAATTGCTCCAACTTCTACGCGATGTCGGTCGGCGTTCTGGCCGACGCGATCGTCCGATAGACGCTTGGCGCGGGCCGTCGCGCAGCGCTATCACCGCACAAACGCCAAAACAGGATGACCTGTCGATCATGATGCCGTTTCGCACCTCCGCCCTTCTTCTTGCCGCCACCGCGCTGGTCGCTCTGCCCGGGGAGGCCGCGGCGCCGCCTTTCGATACGCCCGCGACCGTGGCGTTCATGAAGGATCTGTCTTCGGGCGCGGTGCTGTATCAGAAGAATGCGGATCAGCACTTTTCGCCGGCATCGATGGCCAAGATGATGACGGTCTATGTCGCGTTCGACATGATCAAGCGCGGCCAGCTCAAGCTGACCGACATCGCGACGGTGAACCCGGAGACGTGGAAAAAATGGCATGGCCCGGCCGCGGGGTCGACGATGTTCCTGTCCCCCGGTGAGCAGGTGTCGGTCGCCAATCTGCTGCTCGGCATCATTACCTTGTCCGGCAACGACGCCTGCGTCGTGCTGGCGGAGCATATTGCCGGCACCGAACCGGCGTTCACGGCGATCATGAATCAGAAGGCCAAGGAGATCGGTCTCGCCAACAGCCATTTCGGAACGTCGAACGGCTGGCCCGACGGCGGCGTGACCTATGTCACCGCGCGCGACCTGGCCACGCTGGCCACCGCGACGATCGAGAACTTCCCCGATCTCTACAAGCAATTCTACAGCCGCCCGAATTTCACCTGGGGCAAGACTATGGGATCGGGCGCCGATATCACCCAAGCCAACCGCGATCCTTTGCTCGGCCGTGTTGCGGGCGCGGATGGCCTCAAGACGGGCCATACGGATGAATCGGGCTATGCCTTCACGGGCTCGGCCGAACAGAATGGCCGGCGCCTGGTGATGGTCCTCTCGGGCCTGACCTCGTTCAACCAGCGGATCAGCGAGTCCGTCAACTTCATGAACTGGGGGCTGCACGCATGGCAGTCCAAACCGCTGTTCCAGCAAGGTGCTCAGGTTGGCACGGCACGCGTGCAGCTCGGCAATGCACGTGAGGTCGGGCTGGTTGCGCCGCGCAATCTGGCGGTGACGCAGCCAACCGGACTGGGCGGTAATATCAAGATGTCGATCGCCTATGAGGGGCCGCTGAAGGCGCCGATCAAGAAGGGCGATCATGTCGCGGATCTGATCGTGCGCACCGCGGACGGCCCGCCCCAGGTCATGCCGCTCGTGGCGGCAAGCGACGTCGGCAGCGCGGGCTTCTTCGACCGCGTGATGGGCGGGCTGCGCCACCTGTTCGGCATGGCATGAGCCCGAACGCTCGCGGCCGCTTCATCAGCCTCGAGGGCGGGGAAGGGGTCGGCAAGTCGACGCAGTCCCGCGCGCTGGCGGAAACCCTGCGCGCGCGCGGGATCGAGGTTGTGGAGACGCGCGAGCCGGGCGGCAGCACCGGCGCGGAGGCGATCCGCAAGCTGCTGCTTGAAGGCGGGGCGGACAGATGGGGTCCACGCGCCGAGGCCCTGTTGTTTGCGGCAGCGCGGGCCGACCACGTCGGTAAGACCATCCTGCCGGCGCTTGAGTCCGGTAAATGGGTGATCTGCGACCGCTTTCTGGACAGTTCCATCGCCTATCAGGGTGGCGCCGACGGGCTCGGCGCGGAGGCGATCCGTGCGTTGCACGCGGTCGGAAGCGCCGGTTTGCTGCCCGATCGCACGCTGCTGCTGACCTTGCCCGAGGAGGAGGCGATGGCGCGTGAGGCGGCGCGTGACGCCGGCCGCCCCGATCGATTCGGCGCGCGTGATATGGACTATCATCGCCGCGTCACCGGCACGTTCCGCGCTCTCGCCGAGGCCGAGCCGGAGCGCTGGCGGATCGTCGAGGCGAAGGGCAACCCGAATGAGGTGACCGCGGCGCTGCTCGCGGCGCTCCAGGACCTGCTTTGAGTCTCTCATCCTTCCATTGTCACCTCGGGCTTGGTCATGGCCGCTTGCTGGTCTGGCCGCTGTTCCCCGGCATGGCGGCGAGACCTTGCCAGTGATCCTCGGCCACGACGGGCAAGCGGCCGCTTTCCTCGACGCGGCGCGATCGGGGCGGATGCATCATGCCTGGCTGCTTGCCGGGCCGCAGGGCGTCGGCAAGGCCGGTTTCGCGCATGCCGCCGCACGCTGGCTGCTCGCGGACGCAGCGGGCCCGGCCGTGCCGAAGGACCGGCTCGGCGTGCCGGAGGATCACCCGATCGCCGCCTTGCTCGATGCGGGTTCTCATCCCGATTTCAAACTGTTGGAACGCCTTCCCAAAGCCAGTTCGGAGGAGCTGGCGCGGTCCATCACGGTCGATCAGGTGCGCGGATTGCAGCCACTGTTCGCAACGACGCCCAGCCTTTCGCCGCGACGCGTGGTGGTGATCGACGCGATCGATGACCTCGAACGCAGCGCCGCCAACGCGCTCCTGAAGAACCTCGAAGAGCCGCCGGCCGGTACGATCTTCCTGCTGGTGAGCCATGCGCCTGGCCGATTGCTGCCGACGATCCGTTCGCGATGTCGTCTGCTGCGTTTTGCGCCGCTCGAAGCGGATGTCCTGCGCGTCGCATTGCGCCGGGCGCTGCCCGAAGCCGACGAAAGCGAGGTGGACGCGCTGGTTAGGGTAGCGGATGGCGCGCCCGGCAATGCGCTGCGCTTTGCCGGCCTCGACATTGCAGCGCTCGATGCCGCGATCGAGAAGCTCGCTCTCCATGGCGACACCAGCAACGCGCTGCGCACCGCTCTCGGCCGCGCGCTCAGCCTGAAAAGCGCGCAGGAGCGCTACGAGGCGTTCCTCGAGCGCGCGCCTTCACGCATCGCCGCCGAAGCGAAACGGGGTAAGGCAGGCATGGGCGAGGCCGTAACGCTCTGGCGGCAGGCGCGCGACATTGCCGATCGCGCCGTGCGCCAGTCGATGGACCCTCAATTGACCGTCGTCGAGATTGCCGGGCTGGTCGCGAAGCTTGCCCCCGTGGAGCGGGCCGTTAAAGGCTGAGCCCATCATGGCCGAGCCTTTCTACATCACCACCGCAATTTCCTACCCCAATGGGCGGCCGCATATCGGCCACGCTTATGAGGCGATCGCCGCGGATGCGATCGCGCGCCTCCGCCGGATGCAGGGGCGCGATGTCTTCTTCATGACCGGGACGGACGAGCACGGCCTGAAAATGGCGCAAACCGCGGCCAAGCGCGGCATCACCGCGAAGGAATTGGCCGATGAAATGTCGTCTTATTTCCGGGAGATGGATGAAGCTCTCAATATCTCGTTCGACCGTTTCATCCGCACCACCGAGCCTGTCCATTACGAGGCGAGCCAGGCGATCTGGCGCGCCATGCAGGCCAATGGCGATATCTATCTGGGCCGCTATGAGGGCTGGTATTCGGTCCGCGACGAAGCCTTTTATGGCGAGGACGAACTGATCGAGGGGGAAGGGGGCCAAAAGCTTTCCCCGCAGAACACGCCGGTCGAGTGGACGGTGGAGGAAAGCTGGTTCTTCCGGCTCTCTGCCTACGCCGACCGGCTGATCGCGCTTTACGAGAGCAATCCGGACTTCATCCGCCCGGAAAGCCGCCGCAACGAGGTGATGAGCTTCGTGAAGGGCGGGCTGGCCGACCTGTCCATCTCGCGCACCAGCTTCGATTGGGGCGTGCCGGTGCCGGATGCGCCGGGGCATGTCATGTATGTGTGGGTCGATGCGCTCACCAATTACCTGACGGGCGCGGGCTATCCGGGGCAGGGTGGCGCCGGTTTCGGGCGGTGGCCCGCCGATCTGCACATCATCGGCAAGGACATCGTCCGCTTCCACGCCGTCTATTGGCCGGCATTCCTTATGTCGGCGGGCCTGGATCTGCCAAAACAAGTGTTCGGTCACGGCTTCCTGCTCAACCGCGGCGAGAAGATGTCCAAGTCAGTCGGCAATGTCGTCGATCCGCTCGAGATGGCGAAGCTCTACGGGGTCGACCAGCTCCGCTACTTCCTGCTGCGCGAAGTGAGCTTCGGCCAGGACGGCAGCTACAGCCACGAGGCGATCGTCACGCGCTGCAATGCGGATCTCGCCAACGGCCTCGGCAATCTCGCCCAGCGCTGCCTGTCGATCATCGCCAAGAATTGCGAGGGCAAGGTGCCTGAACCGGGACCGGCGCACGACCAGCTCGGCCTGGGCGCGTTGCTCGAACGGGTCGAAGGTGCCTTTGCCGATCTCGCACTCAACCGCGCGCTGGAGATCATCTGGGACGGCGTGGCGCTCGCCAACCGCTATTTTGCCGACATGGCGCCCTGGTCGCTCCGCAAGGAGGATCCGGCCATGGCCGACGGCGTGCTGTACTGGACCGCCGAGGCGGTCCGCATCCTGGCGATCCTCGCGCGGTGGGCGATCCCAGCTAGTGCGGACAAGTTATTGGATTTGCTGGCGCAAAACGGTGAAGCACGCAATTTCTCCGCAATCGGCGCGCCCTTGACGCCGGGTACGCAGCTTCCGGCACCGCAGGGCGTTTTTCCGCGCTGGGTAGAGCCTGCCGCCTGATGCTGATCGATAGCCATTGCCATCTCAATTATAAGGGTTTGGTCGAGGACCAGGCGGCCGTGATCGAGCGCGCGCGCGCCCGCGGCGTGACGGGCATGCTCTGTATCTCGACCCGTGAGCGCGAATGGGACGAGGTGATCGCGATCGCGGAGCGCGAACCCGATATCTGGGCCTCGGTCGGCATTCATCCGCATGAGGCGGACGAGCATCCCGATGTGGACGCGGCCAAGCTGATCGAGGCGGCGCAGCATCCGAAGGTCATCGGCATCGGCGAGACCGGGCTCGATTATTATTACGATCATTCAGATCGCGACCAGCAGAAGAAGAGTTTTCGCGCGCATATCGCCGCGGCGCGGGAAACCGGGCTGCCCCTGATCGTGCATACGCGCGACGCGGAGGAGGATACCGCCGCGATCATCGCGGAGGAGATGGGGAAGGGCGTCTATCCCGCCCTGATCCACTGTTTCACCGCGAGCGCGGGCTTCGCGCGGACGATGCTCGATCTGGGCCTCTATATCTCGATCGCTGGGATCGTGACCTTCAAGAACGCGCGCGACCTGCAGGAGACCGTCGCGGCGCTGCCAGGGGATCGGATGCTGATCGAAACCGATGCGCCTTTCCTCGCGCCGGTGCCGCATCGGGGAAAAGCGGGCGAGCCGGCATTCGTCGCGGACACCGCGGCCTTCATCGCCAAGTTGCGCGGCGAGGACGCGCAACAACTGATGGATCGCACAGCCGACAACTTCTTCAGATTGTTCACGAAGGCCCGGGCGTGAAGATCACCGTCCTCGGGTGCGGGACGTCCTCGGGCGTGCCACGGATCGGGGGCGATTGGGGCGCATGCAATCCCCAAGACCCGCGCAATCGACGCACGCGTGCTTCCGTGCTGGTGCAAAGCGACACCACCACGGTCCTGGTCGATACGGGACCCGATATGCGCGCGCAGCTGCTTGGTGCCGGAGTGGCCGACCTCGACGCGGTGTTATGGACGCACGAGCATGCCGACCATACGCATGGCATCGACGACCTGCGCCAGCTGTTCCATCTCAGGGGCGAACGCGTGTCTTGTTACGCCCGGCAGCGATGCCTGGAGTCGCTCGAACGGCGTTTTCATTACATATTCCACGGGCGCGGCGGTTATCCGCCGGCGGCCTCGGTCACTGTGCTCGACGATGCGCTCAGGATCGGCGATCTAAATATCCGCACCGTCGATATGCCGCATGGCGGCATCACCTCAGCCGGATTTCGGTTCGAACATGGTGGGATGACCTTCGGCTATTCGACTGATTTTCATTCATTTACGCCTGAAATGGAAGAAGTGTTCGCAGGCCTGGATGTCTGGGTGGTCGATGCGCTGCGCCGTGCACCGCACCCCACGCATGCAAATCTTGCCACCACGCTCGACGCGATCGGGCGATTGAAACCGAAACGCGCTATCCTGACGCATATGGATCAGTCGATGGATTATGCGGCGCTTTCGGCTGAACTGCCTGCGGGCGTCGAGCCGGGCTACGACGGGCTGGAGATCGTGCTGGCATGACAAGCGACGATCAGCTCAACGCCACGCTGCTGGTGTTGATGATGATATTGCCGCTGTCGGCGCTGATCTCGCGCCGTATACCGTTCAGGAAGGCGGCGGGCATGGCGGCGATCTGGGGCGCCATCTTCGTGGTCGGCATCCTTGTCGTCGGCCTGACGCGCGATGGCGTGAGCGCGAACTGGGAACGGCTCAAGACCGTCATGGGTAATGACGAGCAGCGGGTCGCCGGGAGCGTGATCAAGCTGCGGATGGCGCCGGACGGCCATTTCTGGGCAAACGCCATGATCAACAATCGGCCCGTGCGCATGCTGGTCGACAGCGGTGCGACCCAGACGTCGCTGAGCCTGGATACCGCCAGAGCGGCCGGGCTGAACCTCGATCAGAATCCGTTTCCGGTGCAAGTCATGACGGCCAACGGCCAGGTCATGGCGCATACGTCGAGCATCGACCGGTTATCGGTTGGACCGATCGTCGCGACCGATCTGCGCGTCTATGTGGCGGAGGAATTCGGTACGACCGACGTGCTGGGGATGAATTTCCTGTCGCGGCTCAAATCCTGGCGGGTGGAGAATGGATGGCTGATCCTGGAGCCGAACCACCAATCCTGATTTAACATAATATATATTATCGAGATGAAAACGGGAGCGAGCCCGGGGAGGACATCTGCATGTCTCCGCGCTTCTCCCCCGCTGGACGATACTCTCTAACGCAGATGGCCTTCGGGCAGCGGACCGGCGCTATGTCCCCCGCTGTCTTGCGATGAGGATAACCGGCCAAGCAAAGTCCGCGCTTCCGGGCGTTCGGGGCTATCGTAAGCGCCCGCGGCGACTGGCAAGATGATCGCGCGCGCTTCCGCGCCCTGTCCGGTCTGGACGAGCGCGCTGGCGAGCTCGAGCCGGGTTTCGGGTGCGGATGGCGCTTGATCGAGCGCGGCCGCAAGCGCCAGCAAGGCATTCGGGCTCGGCGTTTCGCCCGTCTTCGCGAAGCTGTCATAATAAGCCAGCAGCGGGCCGACCGCATCGTGATCGGCATGATTGGCCTTGAGGATCAGCTGTCGGGCCTCCGTCAGCATCGCCGTGCGCGCGGCTGGCGCGAGCGATGCTGACTGCAATACCATCGCGTTCGCCTTCCAGACTGCGGGCCGGATGTCGCTCGGCGCGATCGCTTCGGCGCGACCGGCCGCGGCAAGGCATTCGGTCGCATTGCCACTGCTGCATTCCGCTTCCGCCAGCAGCAATTGCGCCTGGATCTCGCCCGGCCAGCGCGCGGCATCGCGGCGCAATCCGTTCAGCCACCGCGTCCGCCCGGCCAGCGCGTCGCTGCGGGCCTTGTTCATCGTCCTGGCGACGCCGGGTTCGGCGTCGGCGGGCGGCGGCGGGGGAATCACGATCCTCGCACCAAGCTCCAGCCGGCCTTTGACGAACGCGGCCTCGCTTTCGCGCAGCCTTCGTACGATCGGCTGGTCGATCTTCGAGCCGTCATAGGCGATCTTCATGTACGGCTTGCGCGCGGCGAAATAGGCACGAAGCTCGCGCACGAGCTGGGTCTGGTCGCCGAACACGGCAGCCGCAGTCTCGGCATCGACACCCCGCGCCCGCGCCGACAGATATTGGTTCAGCTGCGGCCGCCTGGTATCCGAAAAGAGCAGGAAATGTGTGAGCATCCAGGCGTGGATTGGCGTCCAGCCCGTTTTTGACGGCTTGAGGTTGAGATAGGCGTCGTTCAGCACATCCTTGACCGGGAACGCGCCAAATTCGGAAATCACGGCCATTGCACCCGACGGCGCGCGGCCAAATTCGACGCCCTTGTCGTTCTTGTCGACCGCGAACGACCCGAACACCTGCCCGAAGCCGTCGAGGTACCAACGCGGATAGGCTGCCGGGAAATAGGTTTGCAGGAAATGCTGCGCATAGCCGGAATAAAGCAGGCTTTCGGCCGTGACGGTAATCGCCTTCTCGCCGAATGTCGGGCCGGAGCCGTCCGTCCCCTGCATGCCGCTAAGCGCGCTGATGTTGCCGATCGCGCTTTCGAGACCGGCCCTTTGCGCGGGATCGCTGGTCCCTGCGGCCATCGACCCGAGCATGCTCGCGACCGTGCTCGCGTTGACCATCGTATGCTCGATCACCACCCGCTGATCGACGCGCGTGGTAGCCATATAGGTGCCGTCCCGGCGCGGATCGTAATAACGCCCGATCCTGAAAAATTCGCTGAAGGGCCCCTGCTGCCACCGCACGTTGCGCAGGTTCATTGCATCGAAATCCGCGACGTCGCCGATCAGCGTGATTCGGATCTTGATATGTTCGTCATCCCCTGCGCCCTTGCCCATCAGGCCCGAAAGCAGGAAATGCAGCCATTCCAGATTGCGGGCGAGCCGGGTGACTTCCGCTTCGCTGCCGTCGCTAAGCAAAATGACATGATCGGTCTCGGCCTGTCGCCAGTTGCTGAGCTTCGATCGGGTGCCGGTGATCACGACTTCGGAACCCGCATCCTGACGAGCCTGCGCGCAAACGGCCGAGGGGATCAGCGCCATCACGCCGATGGCCGCCGTGGCCACCATCCGCGAGCGGATTCTCCTAGTCATGATTTCCCCTTTTCCGGTAGGTCCATGGCCGCCTTAGCCGCGATGTCGCAAACAGGGACAAGGAAAAACGGATCGAAGCTTAACGCAGGCGGAACGATCCCTCCCACGGGCATATCCCGATTGACCGGTCTGCGCCCGTCCGGCAAGAGACACCTCTCCCTGGGGAGTAGCCGCCCGCTTTGGCGGGGCGTTCGTCAACATACTCGGCCAAGGCCGTGGCGAAGGCAGCAATTGCTTGGCGAGACCATGGATCGGCAGGCGTCCGGCAGGGCGCGCGTGCCGGTTCATGTGCGTCCCTGCCCGGCCCGGGAAGTTTCCAATGCATGGCTTCTGGTTCCATTTCGCGCTGCTGATCGGGTCCGCGGTCGCAATCTATCTGTCGTGCGAATTGTTCGTGAACGGGGTCGAGTGGGTCGGACGCAAGCTTGCGGTCGGACAAAAGGCAACCGGATCGATTCTCGCAGCGTTCGGCACGGCCTTGCCCGAAAGCGTCGTAACCCTGGTCGCGGTCGCGTTCGGGGGATCCGTCGCCGCCAAGGAACTGGGGGTGGGTGCGGCATTGGGTGGCCCCCTCGCCTTGGCCACGATCGCTTATGCGACAGTCGGGATCGTACTGATGCTCGGCCGGCGGCAATTGCCGCGTACGCCCGAAATCTGCGCCGATTTCCGTATGCTCGCGCGTGACCAGGGCTGGTTTCTCGCCATTTTCCTCTTCAAGATCGGACTCGGCCTGATCGCCTTCGCCTGGAAGCCATGGCTCGGCCTCGTCTTCCTCGCGGCCTATGCGCTTTACATCCGCCAGGAGATGGCCGGCGGCGGCGATGGCGCGGAAGAAGGCGAGAGCGAGCCCCTCACCTTCGCGCGCCACGCCGGGACGCCGGGCACAGCTATTGCCCTTCTCCAGACCTTGCTGGCTCTGGCGGTGATCTTCGCCGCGTCGCGCCTGTTCGTGTCGCAATTGGCGGCACTCGGCCCTGCGCTCGGTCTGCAGCCTCAATTGCTGGCGCTTCTGCTCAGTCCGATCGCGACCGAACTGCCGGAAACGATGAATGCGATCATCTGGGTCCGTCAGGGCAAATATCGGCTCGCGCTCGCCAACATTTCGGGTGCGATGATGATCCAGGCCACCATCCCTACCGCGTTCGGCCTGTTCTGGACGCCGTGGCTGTTGACCCGCCCGCTCCTTCTCGCCGGCGCTGTGACCGCATTGGCTATCACGGCGATGTTCTCCGCCTTCCGTGCGGGCATCGTGTCCCGTTGGCTGCTAGCCTCAATGGGGCTGCTTTATCTTCTCTTCGGCGGCCTTCTGCTCGCTCTCCATCTTTACTGAGGCAAGTGCCAAGACGCTGATTGATTTGGATAAGTATGTTTGCACCTTGTCATCTGCGCCGGTGGAACATATGCAGAACACATGGCGCAGCTCGATATCGATGAAAAGCTGGCGATCCTGGCGGATGCAGCCAAATATGATGCATCCTGTGCGTCTTCAGGCTCGGTCCGGCGGACATCTCGCGATGGCCAGGGTCTCGGCTCGACGGATGGCGGCATGGGAATATGCCATGCCTACGCCCCCGACGGGCGATGCATTTCACTGCTCAAGATATTGCTGACAAACAGCTGCATCTTCGATTGCCATTATTGCATAAACCGCAAAAGCTCGAATGTGCGCCGGGCGCGCTTTACCGTTGAAGAAGTAATAGAGCTGACGCTCGGCTTTTACCGCCGCAACTATATCGAGGGATTATTTCTCTCTTCCGGCATCATTCGCTCCTCCGACTATACCATGGAGCAGATGGTGGAGGTCGCACGCCGTTTGCGCGAAAAACACCAGTTCCGCGGCTATATCCATCTTAAGACGATACCTGACGCGGATCCAGAACTGGTCCGTCAGGCCGGTGTTTTTGCGGACCGTCTGTCGATCAATGTAGAATTGCCGACGGCAGCGGGACTGAAACGGCTTGCGCCCGAAAAATCCGGTCCGCGGATCGAGGGGGCGATGCGCGATCTCAAAGACGCGATAGAGGACCGCCATGACGCGGTCAGCCGCTATCGTTCGGCCCCCAAATTCGCGCCCGCGGGCCAATCGACCCAGATGATTGTGGGCGCCGACAGCGCGAACGATGCCGACATCATCACAAGCGCAAGCCGACTCTATGGCCGCTACAAGCTCAGGCGAGTCTATTATTCCGCCTTCAGTCCTATCCCCAATTCGAGCGCAATCCTGCCGCTGAGGCGCCCTCCCCTCATACGCGAGCACCGTCTTTACCAATCGGACTGGATGATCCGTTTCTACGGTTTTTCCGCGCAAGAGGTGACGCAGGCGACCGGCGACGACGGGATGATGCCGCTCGACATCGATCCCAAGCTGGCCTGGGCGCTGAAGTTCCGCGAGGCATTTCCGGTCGACGTCAATCGTGCATCCCGGGAAGCGTTGCTGCGCGTCCCCGGGCTGGGCGTCCGGGCAGTGGCCGGCATTTTGGCATCGCGCCGCCTCCGTCGCCTGCGCCTTGAGGATATTGCTCGACTCACCGTCTCGATAGCCAGGCTTCGTCCCTTCATCGTTACGGCCGACTGGCGCCCGGTGGCTTTGGCTGACCGGGCAATTCCGCTCGCGCGGCCGGCCGCCGACGCGCAGCTCGAGCTTTTTACCTCATGACCGTCGCTTCGCACTTGCACAAATCGCATTCGTTAAGGAACGATTTAAAACTGAAACATTTTTACGCTAGTGTATGCTGCAGTGCAGTAGAGCTTATCGAGGGTGCGATCCATGTCTGCGTTGCTTGGCTTTCTCGCGTTCATTTACGGAACCTCGTTGACGATCGCGGCGGGAGGCGGAGTGCTTCTTTCGGTCTCGCCGCGGTTTCGGCAGCTACTGATCGGCGAAGCGCCGAGCTTCTGACCCCCTCCCGGGCTTCGGCCCGGTGATGCGGATCGCGCGGATCGATGCCGCGGACGATTTCGAAGGATGGCGTGAGGCTGCGCGCAGGCTGGCGGCCCAGGATGTACCGGCCGATCAGATTGTATGGCAGGTCGGAGAGACTCCGGCCGACTTGTTCGGCGCGGTAGCGATTACCGAAACCCGCACGATCCAGGCGTTCACAGTTCCCCGGCCGTTTCTGGAGCTCGCCCGCACCGCGATTTGTCATCGCGATGCTGAGCGCTTCGGTCTGCTGTACGCACTGCTGTGCCGCCTGCGTTCCAATCCCGCTATGATCGAGGATGGTTCCGATCCGCAGTTGCGGAGGATCCAGGGCCTGGCCAGACAGGTCCGTCGTGACATCCACAAGATGCGCGCTTTTCTGCGCTTTCGCGAAATTGGCGAGGAGGATGCGCGGCGTTTCGTCGCCTGGTTCGAACCCGATCACCATATCGTGAGGGCCAATGCCGGGTTTTTCGTCGACCGGTTCGCGTCGATGCGCTGGTCGATCCTGACGCCGGATCTGTCGCTTCACTGGGACGGGGACGCGGTGCGGGAAGCGCCGGGCGCGACGCGACACGATGCGCCGTCGGGCGATCGCCTCGAACAGACCTGGCGCACTTATTATGCCTCCATCTTCAACCCCGCGCGCGTCAAGGTCGGCGCGATGCTGCGGGAAATGCCCCGCCGATATTGGAAAAACATGCCCGAAACCGCGTTGGTGCCGGGCCTGATCGCCTCGGCGCAGGCAAGGGAGATCGCGATGGTGGCGGCGAGCCGCGAAAATCTGGGTGCGAACGTTGCCGGCTCCTGGGAGGCGCTTCGGGAAGAGGCGATGGGGTGTACCCGCTGCCCTCTCTACAAAAATGCGACCCAAACAATATTCGGCGAAGGTCCGCTCGACGCCAGGCTGATGTTCGTCGGCGAACAGCCGGGCGATCAGGAGGATATCGCGGGAAAGCCCTTTGTCGGTCCTGCCGGGCAGATGTTCGACGACGCGCTGGCAAAAGCCGGCATCGATCGGGCGCGGGTCTATGTCACCAACGCGGTCAAGCATTTCAAATATGAGCAGCGCGGCAAGCGGCGTATCCATTCCAAGCCGAATGCCGGAGAAATCCAGGCCTGCCGCTGGTGGTATGCGCAGGAACGCGAACTGATCCGGCCTGCCGTGACAGTCGCGCTGGGCGCTACCGCCGCGCGGCAGATGCTGGGCAAAGCGGTGACGATCAGCGGGACGCGTGGCGTCTCCCATCCTCTGGAGGACGGGGGCGAAGGCTGGGTGACGGTCCACCCCAGTTTCCTGCTACGCATGCCCGACCGGGAAGCCGCGGAAGTCGAGTTCGCGCGATTCGTCGATGATCTGAAGCGGGTCAGGAAGCGGGCCGAGGCCCTGGCATAGGCTCATCCGAGAGGGGGCGACGCCGCTTTCGTGACAGCGCTCGACTCCGCTTGCTTGGTCCGGCACAGTGACGGGATGGCTTCAAAATCCGCTGTCCGTCCGCCTGAGCTCACCCTTCGCGGAATAGTGCTCGGCTGTCTCATCACCCTGCTCTTCACCGCGGCAAATCTCTATCTGGGGTTGCGGGTCGGCCTGACGATCGCCACGTCGATCCCCGCCGCGGTCATCTCGATGGCCCTGCTCCGAAACTTTCGGAACGCGAACATCTTCGAAAACAATATCGTCCAGACGATCGCGAGCGCGGCGGGAACGCTTTCGTCGATCGGCTACGTTCTCCCCGGTCTGGTCATGGTTGGTTGGTGGACCGGGTTCACCTTCTGGATGACCTTCTGGATATGCGCTCTCGGCGGGCTGCTCGGCGTGTTGTTCAGCGTGCCCCTTCGTCGCGCGCTCGTTACCGGGTCGGATCTGCCCTATCCGGAGGGCGTCGCGGCGGCCGCGGTGCTGCAGGTCGGGACCGAGACCGAGGAAGGCGTGGCCGAGAGCAAGGCCGGTCTGCGCGTGATCATCGTCGGGAGCCTTGTCTCGGCATTCTATTTCGCCTTTGCCCAGACCCAGATCGTCGCCGGCGAGATCAGCAAATGGTTCCGCGTGGGCGATACGGGGTCGGGCGTCAACGCGACCATGTCCTTCGCGCTTCTCGGCGCCGGGCACCTGGTCGGCCTGACCGTCGGCCTCGCTATCCTCTGGGGTCTGGTGATCGGATTCGGCATCGCAACCCCCCTCCTTACTCTGCTCGCGCATACGCCGGACGCGGCCGAAGGCGTCTGGCGCCATCAGGTCCGCTTCTTTGGTGCGGGCGTGATCGGTGTCGCAGCGCTGTGGACGCTCGCCACCTTGATCATGCCGATCATCGGCGGGCTCAAGGAATCGCTGGCGGCATCCCGCGCACGCAAGGCGGGCACAGAGACGCTGGCGATCGAAGAGCATGACATCCCGGTTCCGATGCTCGGTCTGGGGCTCGCGTTGCTACTCGTGCCGATGGCGATCCTGATGTACGTTTTCCTTGCGGCGGGGCCGCTCGGGCAGATGATCTGGCCCTTGATCGTGATCGGGATCCTCTATGTGATCATCGCCGGCGCGATCGTGGCGGCGGTCTGCGGCTATATGGCGGGCCTGATCGGTGCCTCGAACAGCCCGGTCTCGGGCCTGGGCATTCTTGGCGTTGTCGGTGCCGGCCTGATGCTGCTCGTTTTCGCCAAGCCGGAGCTGCCCGCGGGCGCCCTGCCTCATCTGGTGGCGTTCGCTTTGTTCCTGACCGCGCTCATCTTTTCGACCGCGACCATCTCCAACGACAATCTGCAGGACCTGAAGACCGGCCAGCTTGTGGGCGCCACGCCGTGGAAGCAGCAGGTCGCCCTGATGATCGGCGTGATTGCAGGTTCGGCTGTAATCCCGCTCACCTTCAACCTGCTCAATCAGGCCTATGGTTTCACGCCGCTGGATGGTGTTGCTGGGCCCCATGCTCTCCCGGCGCCCCAGGCGACGCTGATCAGCACGCTCGCCAAAGGCGTCCTGGGCGCGGGCCTCAACTGGAACTTGATCGGCTCGGGCGCGGCGGTTGGCGTGGTCCTGATCCTGATCGACGCGCTGTTCGGCAAGCTCGGATGGCGCCGCGTGCCGCCGCTCGCGGTCGGTCTCGGCATCTACCTTCCGATGGGGGCGACCCTGCCGGTGGTGATCGGCGCCGTGATCGGCCATCTCTACGAGAAGCGCAGCAAGACCGAGGTGGCGGCGCGGATCGGCGTGTTGCTGGCGTCGGGCTTCATCGTTGGCGAAGGACTGCTCGGCGTGGGTAATGCCGGGCTGATCGTCGCGATGAACAGCGCAACGCCGATGGCGCTGGTCGGTGAAAGCTTCGCGACGCCCGCGATCTTCCTCGGGCTGGTCGTTTTCGGCGTATTGGCTGCCGCCTGCTACCGCTGGATCGCGCGCGTCTCGGCCAAATTATAGCAGGTCGGGATCGGGACCGATCCGGCCGTCGGGCCGGTCGAGTGCCGCGATCGCGTGCATGTCGTCCGCGTCGAGGCTGAAGCCGAATATGTCCAGGTTCTCGGCCTGACGCGCCGGGCTCGACGATTTCGGGATCACCGTCAGTCCGTTCTCGATATGCCAACGCAGGATCACCTGCGCGGGCGTCCTGCCATGCTTGCGCGCGATCTCGGCGATCTTGGGATCGCTCAGGTCGCTGCCGACCCCGCCCCGACCAAGCGGAGACCAGCTGGTCGTGACGATATCATTCTCGTCATGGAAGGCACGCAGCTCGACCTGCTGGAAATGCGGGTGAAGTTCGATCTGGTTGACCACGGGCACGACGCCCGTGTCGTGGATGATCGTCTCCAGATGCGCCATCGTGAAGTTGGAAACGCCGATCGACCTGACGCGGCCTTCGTCGCGCAGCCGGATCAGCGCTTTCCAGGTCTCGACAAAGAGGCCCAGTGCCGGCTTGGGCCAATGGATCAGATAGAGGTCGATCACGTCCAGTCGGAGCGCCTTGTAGCTGGCGTCGAAATGGCGGAGCGCGTTGTCGTAGCCCTGATGCTCGTTCCACAATTTCGTGGTGACGAAGGGGTTCTGGCCGCTGTCGCGGATCCCCTGCCCGACCTCGGCCTCGTTGCGATAGAATGTGGCGGTGTCGATCGCCTGGTAGCCGAGGTCGATCGCATCCTTGACCAGCCGCCGCGTCTCTTCCGGCGGCACCAGGAATACACCGAAACCGAGCTGCGGCATTTCGCTTCCGTCGTTGAGCGGGATCCGGGGTTGGTCGGTCATTGGCGACTCCTGACGATTTGGAGGTCCTGCTAGTCTTATTCGAGCGCGCGCTTCAAGCGTTCCACGAGCCGTTCGCGCGCAGCGAGCACGTCGGCGGCACGCCCGAGCAGGAGATCGCGTTCCAGAAAATGCCCGGTCAGCCGGAAGCCGGCGAGAACGTCGGGCCAGTCCCCGGTGCCGCCGTCGATGAGAAAGCTCGGCAAAGGCAGCAGTCGATCGCGGTAAGGCTCCCCCTCGCGACGGCTAACGGCTCCGCCGCTTTTGGGGCTGACATAGGCCAGCTCGTCACTCGAACCGCCCGCGACGCACGCGGTCAGGTCGAGGCCGAAGCCCAGCTCGGTCAACAAAAGCAGCTCATAGCGGACCAACGCCGCCGCCCACCCTCTCGCGGCCGGCGCCGCGGTCACCGCCGCCAAAACGCCGTCCAGCGCCGCATACAGGCGCGGATAGGGTTGCGCCTCGGGCAACGCCGCCGCGGTCAGCGCGGTCGCCCAGTCGATCGCGGCCGCAGGCAGCGCCTCGCTCAATATCCCTGCGCGGCTCTCGCTCAGCTCGACCGTCAGCGCCGGCAATTGCTCCTCCGTCCGCGCCCGAAAGTCGGCGCGGACGAGATTACCGGGGACAAGCACGGGTTTGAGCCTGCGCGAACGTCCCCCGCGCACATATCCCGCAAGCATGCCGTCGTCCGGCGTGAGCCCCCGCACGATTGCGCCATGCTCGCCATGAGCACGCACCGCGCAGACGATCGCGAGAGCTTCGACATGCATGAGCGGAGAGTTAGGCGGTGCCGCGTGCGAAAGCGAGCAGGCTTGCCCTTCGTACATCCCGGCCGCCTGCACGACAGCCGGGATGACTGAGCGGAAGAAGGCAACACACCTTTCGGCGGGTCCCTTCATGTTGCCCGGATTAGCGGGCGGGCGTGATGATTTCCGTAAATTCGAAGGTTAATTTCACAAAAGCCACGATTTGTTTTCATCCGCTCGGATGGAAGTGATCATAGATCGCCCGCGCCATGGTTGCGGAGACGCCGGGCGCCTTCTGCAGGTCTTCCAACGCGGCACCACGCACGGCTTTCGCTGTTCCGAAATGAAGCAGGAGCGCCTTCTTGCGCGCGGGGCCGATGCCCGGAACGTCGTCGAGCGGACTGCTGGTGAAAGCGGCGGCACGCTTGGTGCGGTGCGCGCCGATCGCGAAGCGGTGCGCCTCGTCCCGTAACCGTTGGAGGTAGAACAGGACCGGCGAATTCAGCGGCAACATCGATTCGCGCCCATCGGGCATGTGGAAATGTTCGCGCCCGGCATTGCGGTCCGGCCCCTTGGAGATGCCGACCACGGGCACGTCATGCACGCCCATTTCCTCCATCACCTTGTAGACCGCCGAAACCTGGCCCTTGCCGCCGTCGATCAGCAGCAGGTCAGGCCATTCGCCCGACTTGCGATCGGGATCCTCGCGCTCGAGCCGCTCGAAACGCCGCTCCAGTACTTCGCGCATCATCGCGAAATCGTCACCCGGGGCGGTCTCCGGCCGCTTGATGTTGAACTTGCGATACTGGCCCTTGCGGAACCCCTCCGGCCCTGCGACCACCATCGCGCCGACCATGTTGGTGCCCATGATGTGGCTATTGTCGTAAATCTCGATCCGGTTGGGCGGCCCTTCCAGCTCGAACAGCTCGCCCACTTCGCGCAACAGCTTGGTCTGGGTCGCGCCTTCGGCCAGACGCCGGTCGAGCGCTTCCTCCGCGTTGCGCGTCGCCTGGGCAAGGATACGGCGCTGCTCGCCGCGCTGGGGCACCTTGAGCACCACCTTGCGGCCTGCCTTTTCGGCGAGTGCCTCCGCGATCAGCTCTTCCTCGGGCAACGGGCGATCGGTCAGGATCAGCCGCGGCGGCGGAACTTCCTCGTAGAATTGCATCATGAAGCTGGCGAGAACCTCGTCCTCGGGAACTTCCGACGTATGCGTCGGGAAGAAAGCGCGATGCCCCCAATTCTGCCCGCCGCGGATGAAGAAGGCCTGGATGCCGATCTGGCCCGATTTGCAGGCGAGCGCGAACACGTCGGCATCGTCGACACCCTCGGCGTTGATCGCCTGCGTACCCTGGATGAAGGTGAGCGCCTTCAGCCGGTCGCGCAGGATTGCAGCAAGCTCGAAATCCATCGCCTCGGCCGCCACCTGCATCTGGCCGCTCAGGCGTTTCTGCACCTGGGTGGATTTGCCGGACAGGAAGGCCTTCGCGTCATCGATCAGGTCCGCATAATCCGCCTTGCTGATCCGATCGACGCACGGCGCCGAGCAGCGCTTGATCTGGTAGAGCAGGCAAGGCCGCGTCCGGTTCGAGAAGAAGCTGTCGGTGCAGGATCGCAGCAGGAAGAGCTTTTGCAGCGCGGTCAGCGTCTGGCGGACCGCCCCTGCCCCCGCGAACGGCCCGAAATATTGCCCCTTCGCGCGCCGCGCACCCCGATGCAATTGTGCACGCGGGAAATCATGATCCTCGCGCAAGAGGATGAAAGGAAAGCTTTTATCGTCCCGCAGCAGAACGTTGTAGGCGGGCCGGAAGCGCTTGATCAACTGCGCTTCGAGCAGCAGCGCCTCGGCCTCCGTATTGGTGGTGACGACGGTCATGCCGCGCGTCTGCGCGACCATGCGGCTCAAGCGCTTGGGCAGCCGCGAGACCTGCGTATAATTGGATACGCGGTTCCTGAGCGCTCGCGCCTTGCCGACATAGAGGACGTCGCCGCGCGCATCGAGCATGCGATAGACGCCCGGCCGCACCGGCAAAGTCTTGAGCACGTTGCGGATCGCCGCGATGCCGGCGTCCAGGTCCGGTGCATCGGCGCCACGCACGGCGTAGGTCGCCTTCTCTTCGTTGAAACGGTCGCCAAGGTCTTTAGTGGTGTCGTTCACGCAGCTGATTTAGGAGCAGGAACCGTGATGCGCCAGCAGCGGAGAAGCATGTGAGCGAGGCTCCTGACATTCCTGAGATCGACGAGAGCGAAATCCACGACAAGAAGCTCAATCGCACTGTGGCCACGACCGTGGTCATCCTGAGCGTGTCGATGGCGCTGACCAACATCAAGGACGGCAATATCGTCCAGAATATGCAGGCGGCACAGGCGACGCAGATCGATACCTGGAACGAGTATCAGGCGACCAAGCTCAAGCTCCACCTGGAGGAGATCGCCGAAGCCCAGGGCGGCCCGGGCGCGGCGCGCGCCACGCAGCAGATCGCCAAATATACCAGGGAAGCGGCCGACCTGAAGACCGCGGCCCTGGCGGCGAAGGACGATTACGACCACAACAATTTCCGCGACGACCAGTTCGATCTCTCGGACGGCCTCGCCTCGATCGCGCTGGCAACCACCGCCATATCGGCGCTCGTCGAATTGTGGTGGCTGCTCTACGTCGGCTGGGTCACCGGCGGATTGTCGATTCTGTTCATGGTGGCAGGCTTCGCCCAGTTGCCGATCCACCCAGACGCGATCATCGGCTTTTTGACGTGATTGGACGCGTCATCCCAGCGAAAGCTGGGATCTCAGAAGGGAAATAATCAGACGAGACCCCAGCTTTCGCTGGGGTGACGGCTATGGCGCTGATCAGTTCAGCCGCTGGCCCAGCGCTGCGATAGCCTTGTCGACCAGCGCCTTGTCGCTTTCCGCATCGTTGCGCTCGGCGATCAGCGCGGCCGCCGCCCTGGTGGCGGCTTCGGCGGCTTTGGCGCGAACCTCGGCGATCGCGGCGCGCTCCGCGGCGGCGATCTTGTCCTCGGCCATGCGCTGGCGGCGCTTCAGCAGCTGCTCGGTATCGTCCTTGGCCTTGGCCAGGATCTGGTCGGCCTCGGCGCGGGCATGAGCCAGAATCTGCTCCGCCTCGCCCGCGGCCGCAGCCGCCTTAGCCTGATATTCCGCGCGCAGCGCTTCCGCCTCGGCGCGCAGCTTGGAGGCTTCTTCGAGCTGCTCGCGGATGCTCGCGATCTTCTTGTCGAGCGCGCCGGCGATGGCCTTGGGCACGCCTTTCCAGATCATGATCGCGAAGATGATGATCATCGCCAGGGCCACCCAGCCGCCCGGGTTCAGCCCGAACGCGGTTGCTTCGGCATGCTCGATCACGCCGGGATTGACGACGGTGGCGGCGTTGATGGGGGCGCTCATTACCTGTCCTTACGCGCCGAGCGCGATCTTCACCGCCTTGGCGGCGGCACGCTTGTCGACCTTGAGGCCGGAAACCTTGGCGACGATCTCCTGCGCGGCCTCGACCGCGACTGCCTCAATGCCGGCAACCGCCTCGTCACGCTGCGCCTGCAGCTCGGCCTCGGCCTTTTCGACCTTGGCGGCGATGTCGGCATCGGCCTTCTTGATCTTCTTTTCCGCCGCCAGGGCAGCGTCTGCCTTGGCCTTGGCGGCAGCCGCCTGCGCCTCGTGGCGGGTTTCGCCAAGCTTGGCCTGATAGGCCGTGTCGGCGGCATCCGCCTCTACGCGCGCTGTCTCGGCGGCGGCCAGATCGCCTTTGATCTTGGCGTCACGATCCTCGATCGTCCGCTCGATCCTGGGCAGCATCGCCCGGCCGATGCCGAAATAGATCAGCGCAAACACCACGACCAGCCAGAACAGCTGGGAGGCATAGATGGATGATATCTGATCTATCTGCGGCATTGGCCGGCGATCTCCGTCGACTTACTTGACGACGAAAAGGATGAGGATCGCGACGACGAACGCGATCAGACCGAGAAGTTCGGCGGCGGCGAAGCCGATGAACAGGCGGCCCTGCTGGCCATCAGCCGCGCCCGGATTGCGCAGCGCGCCTTCAAGGAACGAGCCGAACACGTTGCCCACGCCGAGCGCGGCCATGCCCACGCCGATGGCCGCGAGGCCGGCGCCGATCATCTTGGCAGAGGTGACGTCCATGATTGTCTTCCCTTCTTGGTATTCGTTGGATTTAGTGGAGGTTGATGGCGTCGTTGAGATACAGCGACGTCAGAAGCGCGAACACATAAGCCTGGATGGCGGCGACGAGCAGCTCGAGCGCCGAAACGCCGACGATCATCACCAGCGACAGGATGCTGACGACGCCGCCCAGCGGCGTATGCGAATTGATGCCCTGCACGACGAAGCTGGCGAACACGTCGAGCAGAATGTGTCCGGCGGTCATCGCCACGAACAGTCGCAAGCCCAGGCTGAACGGACGCACGAAGAACGAGACGAACTCGATCGGCGTCACGATGATCAGGATGTACCAGGGGGTGCCGTGCGGCACGAACAGCGAGAAGAAGTGCAGGCCATGCTTCCAGAAGCCGACCGCGAGCACGATTCCGAAGCTGAAGAAGGCCATGATCGCGGTGAGCGAGATGTGGCTCGTCACGGTGAAGGGATGCCAGCCGGGCACGATCCCCAGCGGGAACAGGCCGATCAGGTTGGCGAACAGCAGGAACATGAACAACGAGAAGACGTAAGGCACGAACGCCTTGCCCTTGGGGCCGACGTTGGTCTTCATCATGTCCATGATGAAGCCGGTCATGCCTTCGACCGCCGCCTGCCAGCGGCCGGGTACCAGCTTGCGCTGCATGCCGCCCAGCATGAACATCCACAGCAAGCCTGCCGTGATGAACATGAACAAAGCCGAATTGGTGAAGCTGATATCATAGCCGTGCAGCATCAGCTTCTGGCCGAACACAGGTTCAACCAGGAACTGGTGCATCGGATCGATACCGGACCCTTCAGCCGCCACTCTTCTACCCCTGCTTATGCAAGCGGCGCCCGGATCACTCCGGACGCGCTTTCGAAATCCGATAGATATTCCGGAAGGCGACGCCGAAACCGAGGAACAGCATCACCAACAGGAGCCAGGGCGAAGTGCCGAACAGCCGGTCTAGCAACCAGCCGAGCAGTGCTCCGCCTGCAGGACCCGCAATCAGCTCGGTCAGAACCCGGCTGCCCTGGTTATAGCCCCTGGGGGACTCGTCGGGCGCCTTCCCTGTCCGTGCCTTTTCGACGTTCGAGGCAACCTTGAGCCGCGCATCCAGCTCAGAAAGCCGGACGTCCCTTGTGGGATTCGTTTCGCCGATCGGATCCTGCCCGGTCTCTTTCGCCGCCACGCCATCCTCCTGCTGACCCAGATCAAGGGCCGGCCGACGGCCGCGCCGGCGGGCGTTCCCGTCAGGCGCGGTCCCTTTAGCAGGGGGGTAGGCCAAGTCAACTTTAGGGTTGCGATTGGTCGAGATCGTCCTTGATCTCCCCTCCCTGTTGCGGGAGGGAACATCAGTGAGCGAGCTCGATCCAGCCAATGACGCCAGCGGCCATCGCGCGCGGCTGCGTGGGCGCCTGATCGATGGCGGGCCGGATGCGTTGCTCGATCACGAACTGCTTGAATATCTGCTCATGCTTGCCATTCCGCGCAAGGATACGAAGCCCCTCGCCCGCTCCCTGATCGCCGAATTCGGCAGCCTGGGCGCGGTTTTCACCGCCGACGCCGAATCGCTTCGGCGTGCGGACCTGACCGATGGCATGATCGGCGCGATCAAGATCGCGCAGGCCTCGGCCGTACGGCTGCTAAAGGGCGAGGTCGCGGCGCGGCCGATCCTGGGGAGCTGGCAGGCGCTGATCGATTATCTCCACGTCGCGATGGCGCATCGGATGAACGAGAGCGCGCGCGTGCTGCATCTCAATTCGCGCAATATGCTGATCCGCGACGAGCTGATCTCCGAAGGTTCGGTCGATCAGGCGGCCGTCTACGTGCGCGAGGTCGCACGCCGCGCGCTCGAACTGGGGTCGGCTGCGATCATCCTGGTGCATAACCACCCGAGCGGCGATCCCACTCCTTCCCGCCAGGATATCGCGCTCACCAAGGAGATCGTCGGCGCGTTGAAGCCGTTCGGTATCCAGGTCCACGACCATGTCGTGATCGGCGCGAACGGCAATGCCAGCTTGCGGGCGCTCGGTTTGATGTAAGGGATCGCCTTCGGGCTTTCCTCTCCAGAAGGCAGGCTTTGTTGAAGGCACGCCCGGTGCCTGCTAGGCGGCCGCGGACAATCCTTAGGCAAGGCTCCAGACATGATTCCCCGCTATTCGCGCCCCGAGATGGTTGCCATCTGGGAGCCGCAGTCCCGCTTCAGCATCTGGTTCGAGATCGAAGCGCACGCGACCGAGAAGCTGGGCGAGCTCGGCGTGGTGCCCAAGAGCGCGGCCAAGGCTTTGTGGGACTGGTGGGCGACCAATCCGGAGATCGATGTCGCGGCGATCGATGCGATCGAGGCTGTCACCAAGCATGATGTAATCGCCTTCCTGACCTGGGTTGCCGAGCAGGTGGGCGACGAAGCGCGCTTCATGCATCAGGGCATGACGTCGTCCGACGTGCTCGACACCTGTCTTGCGGTGCAGCTGGCGCGGGCGAGCGACCTTCTTCTTGCCGACCTCGACAAGCTGCTGGAGGTGCTCAAGCGCCGCGCGTTCGAACATAAGCTCACGCCCACGATCGGCCGCAGCCACGGCATTCATGCCGAGCCGGTGACATTCGGCCTCAAGCTGGCCGAAGCCTATGCCGAGTTCAGCCGCAACAAGGCACGCCTGCTTGCCGCGCGCGCGGACATCGCCACCTGCGCGATTTCAGGCGCGGTCGGCACCTTCGCCAATATCGATCCGCGCGTAGAGGAATATGTCGCGGAGAAAATGGGGCTTTCGGTCGAACCCGTCTCCACCCAGGTCATTCCGCGCGACCGTCATGCGATGTTCTTCGCCACTTTGGGCGTGATCGCGTCCTCGATCGAGCGGCTTGCGGTCGAAGTCCGCCATCTCCAGCGGACCGAAGTGCTTGAGGCCGAGGAATATTTCTCGCCGGGCCAGAAGGGCTCGTCGGCGATGCCGCACAAGCGCAATCCGGTCTTGACCGAAAACCTCACCGGCCTCGCGCGCATGGTGCGGGGCTATGTCACGCCCGCGCTCGAGAATGTCGCACTCTGGCACGAACGCGACATCAGCCACTCCTCGGTGGAGCGCTATATCGGCCCGGATGCGACGATCACGCTCGATTTCGCGCTCGCGCGGCTAACCGGCGTGATGGATAAGCTGCTGGTCTATCCCGAACGGATGATGCGCAACCTCGACAAGATGGGCGGCCTCGTCCACTCGCAACGCGTCCTGCTAGCCCTCACCCAGGCGGGCGTCAGCCGCGAGGACAGCTATCGCCTCGTCCAGCGCAACGCGATGAAGGTTTGGGAATCCGACGGCCAGCTTTCGCTGCTCGAACTGCTCAAGTCCGATCCCGAAGTGACCGCAGCCTTGCCGGCGGCCGAGATCGAAGAGAAATTCGATCTCGGTTACCACTTGCGGCAGGTCGACACGATCTTCGACCGGGTCTTCCGCTGAACCGGCTTCGCCATAGGCGGAAGCGTCCCCCTGCTTCCGCTATGATGGCGATCCGGTCTAGTGGATTTCCGAAGAGACGTGACTTGGCAGACGCATTGCCAGCCGCTCGATCACCAATGAAAGATGCGCTGCCAGCGCAATCTCATTCTCTTCCATCAATATGGTATCAGCCTGCCTGAGAAGGACAAGGCACTCTTCGATCTTGCTATTGGACATAACGCTTACTCTACACTCCACCCCCGAACTGGTAGGCGTAGTTGTCTTATACATTAAAACGGCCTGTCGCGCCAGTTAACGGCCGCGAACAGATTGATCGAATTTGCGTGGTTAACAGTCCGGTAACCATAAAAATGGAGCGTTAACCATCTGCGGCCGCCTATCGGCCGCAGCGGTTAACCATGGTTTCTTGACCGTTTCGGTTTAATGGCCGGCTTGCGGCCCCCGCTTGAGTCCCGAAAGTGCCAGCTGCTCGTCGATCTGCTCCAGCAGCCGGTCGAGCCCGGCCTGGTCGCGCGCCTCCGCTCGAGCGACCAGCACGTCCTGCGTGTTCGATGCGCGCAACAGCCACCAGCCGTCGGGCGTGTTGACGCGCGCGCCATCGGTGCGGTTGACTTCCGCACCGGCGGTCTCGAGCCGGTCGAGAATTTCGTCCACCACCGCGAACTTGCGGCTCTCGTCCACCTGGAAGCGCATTTCGGGCGTGTTGACCAGCTCGGGCATCGCATCCTTGAGCGCGGTCAACGATCCGCCGAGCACGCGGATCGCGCTGATGAGGCGGATCGCGGCATACAGCGCGTCATCGAAACCGTACCATTCGTGACGGAAGAAGATGTGACCCGACATTTCGCCGGCAAGCGGGCTGTCGGTCTCCTTCATTTTGACTTTGATCAGGCTGTGTCCCGTCTTCCACATCAACGGCTTGCCGCCAAGCTCCGCAATCCGGTCGTAAAGCGCCTGGCTCGCCTTGACGTCGGCGATGATCGTCGATCCCGGCTCCGCGCGCAGCACCGGTTCGGCGAGGATCGAAAGGATCTGATCGCCCCAAACGACCCTGCCCTGGCCGTCGATCGCGCCGATCCGATCGGCGTCGCCGTCGAACGCGATGCCGAAATCGAGCCCCTTTTCCAAGACCAGCGCCTTCAGGTCGGCGAGGTTCTTCTCCTCGGTCGGATCGGGATGGTGGTTGGGGAAACTGCCGTCGATGTCGGTGTAGAGAAGGTGATGCTCGCCCGGCAGCTTCGCCACCAGCTTCTCAAGGATCCGGCCGCCCGATCCGTTGCCATTGTCCCAGCCGATGCGGAACGCGCCGCCCGAATAGCCCGCCAACAGGCGATCGACGTAAAGATCCTCGATATCGGCATCGGTGACCTCCCCGGTCCCCTCCTCCCAATCGCCTTCCTCGGCCATCTTGCCGATCGACTGGATCTGCGCGCCGAAGAAGGGGCCATGCTGCAGCACCATCTTGAAGCCGTTATAGTCGGCCGGGTTATGGCTGCCGGTGATCTGGACTGCGCCATCCACCTCAAGCGTCGCTTCGGCGAAATAGAGCATCGGCGTGGGCCCGAGCCCCGTCCGGACGACATCGACGCCGCTTTCGGTCAGCCCGCGGACCAGCGCATCGCGCAGGCTCGGCGAGGATACGCGCCCGTCCCAGCCAACCGCGACGCGCGTCCCGCCCGCCCGGCGGACATGTGTCGCAAAGCCGCGGCCGATCGCATAAGCATCGTCTACACCCAGCGTCTTCCCGACAATCCCGCGAATGTCATATTCGCGCAGCGAGGTCGGATCGAAACGATGGGTCATGCAAATCTCCTTTGGCGAGCGGCGCGGGCCGTTCGGATGGAATGGGTCTGGTTGTGGCGAGGCCCTGTGTCGCACAAGGCCGCGAATCCCCTTAATAGACGCACGACACTGTTACGGGTTCAACCCCGATAACGCAGCAAGGTGTCGCGCGCCGCATTTACCTGGCGCGTGAGATCGGCCGAACCGCCGACATCGGGGTGGACGCGCGCGACCAGGCGACGGTGCGCCGCGCGGATTTCATCGGCTGTGGCGTCGATCGGCACATCGAGCAGCCGGCGTGCCTCCTCGTGCGTCATCTGCCCTGAACCCGCTTTGCCCAGCTTCCGGCCCGTGCGGAACCAGAGCCACCAGCCCGCCGCGCCCAGGCCGAGCAGGCCGAGTGGCGAATGGCCGTCGAGCATCTTGAGCCCGATCAGCGCCGCGACCACCGCCAGCACGTCGCTGATCCGCATCGCCTGCGGATCGCGCGTCTTCCCGGCCCAATAGAGGATCCCCGCTACCGCCAGCAGGGTCAGGTCGATGATCACGCGGCCCGCGTCTCGCGCGCCGAATCGGCGTGTTCGGGCAATTCCAGACCCGCAATCAGCTCGCGCAGCTCGCCGCGTGCCGCGACATGGGCGAGCCCCGCATCCTCCCCGATCGCCGCGAGATCGAGCAAGGTCAGCCCCTTGGGGAAGAGTTCGCGATAGATGACGCGTTCGGATAGGCCCGGAATCACGCGGAAACCGACACGCTTCGAAAGCTCCGTCAGCGCCGCGGCGACGCGGCGCATGTTGCGCGCTTCCAGGTGTTGGAGCCGGTTGCGCAGCACGACCCAGTCGACCGTGCCCCCGTCGCTCTTGGCGCGCACCTTGCGCGCGTCCCATACCAGTTCGGCATAGAAACTCGGGCGTTTGACCTTGTAATTGTCCGGATCGACCTGACCGATCAGGTCGAGATCGACGAAGCTGTCGTTGATCGGCGTGACCAACGTGTCGGCGGTCGCGATCGCGGCCCGGACATGATCGTCGTCGCGACCCGGCGTATCGACGATCAGGAATTCCGCATCAGCCGCCAGGCTGTTCATCCGATCCTCGATCGAAATGCCCCTGGCCGGATCGAACGTGTCATACACCGGCATCGACAGCGTCAGCCCGTCGCGCTGGACGAGTGCCACGCGGTTGTCGAGATAGCGGCCGAGCGTGCGCTGGCGCGTGTCGAGATCGAGCGCGGCAACGCGGTGACCCTTCGCCGCCAGCGCTACCGCGGTATGGACCGCGCTGGTCGATTTTCCCGAACCGCCCTTCTCGTTCGCGAATATGATGCGATGCGCGCCCATTCAGCCTCTCTCAACTGCCCCGACAGGTCGAAATCCTCCCGATAAGGCCCAACGGCGCTCAAGTCCCCGCGAAAATTGTCGTTAACGGGGCGGAGAGAAAGTTTTGTGGGGATAATCGGTCATGGCACGGATGGTGCAGATTGAGGACCTAGCGGGCAGCGCGGCCGGCGGCGACGAAGTTGCCGCGTTCGAACTCGCCATGTTTTATGCGAGCGGCAGCGGCGGCGTGGACGTCGATCTGGTGCAGGCGCATCGCTGGTTCAATGTGGCGGCCGCCTGCGGCTATCAGGCAGCGCTTGATTGGCGGCACGAGATAGCGATGGACATGAGCGCGCGCGAAGTGGTCGAGGCGCAGAAGCTCGCCCGTGCCACGCTCGCCGGCTTGTTCCGCAAGGCTGCCTAACCCTTCTTGTAGGGCGATTCCTCGCCCAGCATCTCGATATTGGCGGCTATCATGCGCCGCTCCTCCTCGAGATAATCGGCAACCGCCCGGCGAAAAGCCGGATCGGGGATGTAGTGCGCCGAGAAAGTCGCCGTCGGCAAATAGCCGCGGGCGAGCTTATGTTCCCCCTGTGCGCCTGCCTCGACCGTTTTGAGACCGCGCGCGATGGCGACGTCGATCGCCTGATAATAGCAAAGCTCGAAATGGAGGTAAGGCACCTCCTCCGTGCAGCCCCAATAGCGCCCATAAAGCGTATCTCGGCCGACCAGGTTGAGCGCCCCCGCAATCGGCTCGCCATCCCTGAGTGCCAGCATCAGGATGACCTTATCGCCCATCCGCTGGCCCAGCAGGCTGAAGAAACTCCGCCTCAGATAAGGGCGTCCCCACTTCCGCGATCCTGTGTCCTGGTAAAAACGCCAGAACGCATCCCAATGTTTTTCCTCGATATCGGGTCCGGCCAGGTGAACGAATTGCAGGCCTTCGCGCGCGCTGGCGCGTTCCTTGCGGATCGCCTTGCGCTTGCGGGACGAAAGCGCGTCGAGGAAGCCGTCGAAATCGGCATAATCGCGGTTGAACCAGTGGAACTGGCGATCCGCACGGATCAGCCAGCCCGCCGCTTCGAAATGGTGCAACTGCGATCCTTCGATGAAGGTCGCGTGCGCGGATGACAGGTCATTTTGCTGCACCACCGCTTCGGCAGCTGCGATCAATGCGGGCGCCAGCGCCGCGTCGCGCAGCAGCAACCGCGGCCCCGGAACCGGCGAGAATGGCACCGCGATCTGGAGCTTGGGGTAATAAGACCGCCCCGCCCGCTCCCACGCGTCGGCCCAGCCGTGATCGAACACATATTCGCCCTGGCTGTGGCTCTTCGCATAAGCGGGAAGGATGGCGCCGGGCGCACCATCGGGCCCATCGATCGCGATCGGCAGCGACTGCCAGCCGGTCTGGGCCACGGCGCTGCCCGAATCCTCGAGCGCGCTCAGAAAGGCATGGCTGACGAAGGGGTTGTCGCCGCCGGCACAGGCGTCCCACTCGGATGCATCGAACGCCCCGATGCCGTCGGCCATGCGGGCGACGACCTGGTCCATGATTCAGGAATCGGGCCTTCAGGCTTTGACGGCGACGATCGCGTCGATCTCGACGATCGCGTTCAACGGCAACGCCGGCACCCCGACCGCGCTTCGTGCATGCTTGCCGGCATCTCCAAATACCGCCTGCATCAGCTCCGATGCGCCGTTCGCGACCTGCGGCTGCGCAGTGAAATGCGCGGTCGAGGAAACGAATACGCCCAGCTTCACCACACGCTCTACCCGGTCGAGCGAGCCCAAGGCCTTCTTGATCTGGGCCAGCAGCATCACACCGCACCGTTCCGCGGCCTTGTAGGCGAATGCGTCGTCCCGATCCTCTCCGCAGCGGCCCGTCATGAGCTGGCCATCGAGGAAAGGAAGCTGTCCGGAAACATGGAGCAGGCCATTGGCCTCGACCGCCGGCACATAGGCGGCGACGGGGGCAGCGGGTTCGGGAAGCGTGATGCCGAGTTCGGCGAGACGATTGTCGATACTCATGGCCGCGCCTTCGGACTCCACGGCGTCAGCGTCAAGGCTCAGTCGAGCGGGGCGCCCCGGAAACGCGCCAGGATCCACTCGACCGCCACACTCCAGTCATCGATCCGGGCATGCGCATGCGAAGCCGGCGGGATCGTCGGGGCAATCGCGGGCTCGGCGACCATGTGCAGACGGAAGACGGCGGGTGCGTGATGCGCGACCGATTCGTGATGTTGTTCGAGATCGTCGACGAAAACCGTGACGCTCGACGCATGCTCCGCGGCGAGATGTGCCACCGGCTGCCCCTTCCCGCCCTGATTACAGACGATGCGATGTCGGATGCCGAGCGCGTCCAGCTGCGCCGCGCGCCCGGCATGGCACCAGTCCTGAAGGTTGGTGAGGATCACGATGTCCGCCACCTCGGCGATCCGCTCAAGCGCCTCGCCCGCGCCGGGCACGAGCGTCTGTCGCTCCATTTCGGTCCGAAAAAAACCATCGAGGAGGGGCCAGACCTCATGCGACGGGACCACGTCGCCCGATTCCCGCCGGGTAAGCGCGGTTTCGAATGCGCCGCCTACAGGCCGGAAGTCGATATCGTGGGCCTCGTCGAGCCATGCGCCGAAATGGCGCACCATGTGCAGCAGCACCTCGTCGCAGTCGGTGATCAGCAAGGGGCGGCTCATGCTTCCAGCACCTCGCGCGCCTGTACCAGATCGGCGGGCTTCACCTCCAGCGCCTCGGCACAGGCGATCAGATCGGGCTCATAGGCTTCGAGAAAACCCAGCAAGGCCGCCAGCACAGCCGGCTCCATCGCCCGCTCGCGCAGATCGTCGCCGCAGAGGCCGGTCAGCGCCAGCATGCGGTCTGCCCGCGCCTGTTCAGCCAATGTCCATGCGAGCGCGCGCAGGGCCAATGCAACCGGGTCCGCAACAAATTGTTTACGCTCGTGCATGATGTCCGTTTCGGGGCTTGGAGTGTGTGATGTTAGAACCGGGCCGATGCCGGTGACCAAGAAGGTGCTCGTTGTCGAGGACAATGAGCTGAACCTCAAGCTGTTCTGCGACCTTTTGCGGGCGCACGGCTACGAGGCCGAGCCGGTGCGCGATGGCTGGGATGCCGTTGCGCGGGCTCGCGAGACGCGCCCCGACCTGATCGTGATGGACATCCAGCTGCCGCACGTGACCGGGCTCGAGTTGATCGAGACTTTCAAGGGCGATGCGGGCCTGAAGGATGTGCCGATCATGGCTGTCACGGCTTATGCAGCCAAAGGCGATGAGGAACGGATCCGCGAGGCGGGCGCCGAAGCCTATGTTTCCAAGCCCGTGACGGTTTTGCGCTTCATGGAAGCCGTACGCGGTCTCACGAACGAAGGCGTCTGACGCCGCTCGATCAGCCCGGCGCGCTCAACCGGCCGGGTTCGTCGGTGCGTTGATGGCCAGCTGGTCCGCGAAAGCGCGCTGATAGGCGGGGCGCTCTTCGCCCCGCGCGACATAGGCCGCGAGATTGCGATACTGGTCGAGAATGCCCGACGATCTCAACCTGAGCAGCACGGAAACCATCATCAGATCCCCGGCCGTGAATTCCCCTTCCAGCCAATCCGACGCGCCCAGTCGCGCGGAAAGCTGCTTCATCCGGGGATGGACGCGCTCCTCGACCAACGGCAGACGCGCCTCGGCCCAGGGCTGATCGCGCTCAAAAAGCCTGGCCGTCACCAGATCGACGATTGGCGGTTCGATCGTATTGACCGCGGCGAACATCCACATGATCGCGCGCGCTCTGGCGTTTGCATCATTGGGCAGCAGGCCCGGGTAGCGCTCACCGATATGGAGCACGATCGCGCCCGTTTCGAACAAGGTGAGATCGCCTTCCTCATAAGTCGGGATCTGGCCGAACGGATGCACCGCCAGATGTGCCGGCTCCTTCATCGCGGCGAAGGACACCAGCCGCACGTCATAGGGCTGATCGACTTCCTCCAGCGCCCACCGGACGCGCGTATCGCGTGCCAGCCCCTTGCCGCCGTCGGGCGATTTTTCGAAAGCGGTGATGGTGATCGTCACGGCATTTTCTCCCTCGCCAGATGGTCCCGCTCACGCGGTGTAGATTATCCCGCAATCGAGCTTCACCGGCCAAGCGGGTAGGTTGGCCCCGATGCAGGGGCCGCCGACGCATCGCCCGCTCTCGATATCGAACAGCGCGCCGTGCCAGGAACAGAGGATTAGTTCACCACCCGAGCTCAGATAGCGATCCAACTCCTGCGCCAGCGGCAGGCCCATATGCGGGCAACGGTCGCGATAGCCGAACACGCGGTCGCCCTTGCGCACCACGAAGCCGTGAAAGCGCCCGGCTTTCATCTGCAGCACGAAATTGCGCGCGCTGCCGTCGGCGATGTCGTCGAGCGCGGCAAGCCGGACGCCCGGCGGCGTTTCGATCAACCGCTCGCCAGGGTTCACGCGGTCAAGGCGCCGGGTTGGCGGTCGGGATGTGCCGCGGCGAACGCCGGAAGCGCGCGCGCTTTGTCAGCGACCGTCTTGGTTTTCGGGAACTCTGTTAAATCAACGTTGAAACGCTCGGCATTAAATACCTGAGGGACAACGAAACAGTCCGCGATCGTCGGCGTCGCGCCAAAGGCGAACCCGTCACCATGGCGGTCGATCAACACTTCCAGCGCCGCAAAGCCTTCCTGGATCCAGTGCGCGATCCAGGCATCGACCCGCTCCTGGGATTCACCAAGTTCGTTTTTGAGATAGTTCAGGATCCGCAAATTGTTGAGCGGATGGATGTCGGCCCCGATCGTCAGCGCCATTCCCCGCACGATCGCGCGCTCGTTCAAGGGCCCTGGCAGCAAGGCAGGCTCGGGCCAGCGCTCCTCCAGCCATTCCAGGATGGCCAGGCTCTGCACATAACAATGCCCATCATGCTCGACCGCGGGCACGAGGCCCGCCGGCGCTACCCTTTTGTAGGCCGGATCCCGTTGCGCGCCGATACGCAGGTCATGATCGACCTCTTCATAGTCGAGGCCCTTGAGGTTGAGCGCGATCCGCACCCGATAGGCGGCGCTTGACCGCCAATAGCCGTGAAAGAGAATATCGCTCATGGTGCGGGCAGTATCACCGCGCGGCAGTCTCCGAAACCGATCGGAATACGTCCTTCCGCTTTGGCGGTTGCGCGCAGGATCACCTCGTCGCCATCCTCCAGGAAGGTCCGCGTCTCTCCGGTCGGCAAAGCGATAGGCTCGGCTCCGCCCCTGCTGAGTTCGAGCAGGCTGCCGAAAGCCGCCTTCTCGGGGCCGGAAATGGTCCCGGTGCCGATCAGATCGCCCGGTTGTAGGTTGCAGCCGTTCGACGCGTGATGCGTCACGATTTGCGCCATCGTCCAATACATGTCGGTGGCAGAACCTCGGCTGAGTGTGAAAGGCGCGATTCCCCGGCGGCGCATCGCCGTGGTGGAGAGCAGCACTTCAAGTTCGATCGCGAAGGCGCCGTTCCGCTGGTCCGCCTCGTCGAACAGGTAGGGCAAGGGCGCCGGATCGCCCGCGGCACGCGCGGGTTGCGGGACGCGGAAAGGCGCCAGCGCCTCGGCCGTCACCACCCATGGCGAGATGGTGGTGTGGAAATTCTTGGCGAGGAATGGTCCCAGCGGCTGATATTCCCATGCCTGGATGTCGCGCGCGGACCAGTCGTTGAGCAGGCAATAGCCGGCGATATGCTGGTTCGCCTCCCCGATCGGGATCGGATGGCCGAGCGCGTTGCCCTGCCCGACCCATATGCCAAGCTCCATCTCGTAATCGAGCCTGCGCGCAGGGCCGAAGCTGGGTTCGGCGTCGTTCGGTCCCTTGCGCTGGCCGTTGGGACGTATGACGGGCACGCCGGTCGGCCGCACCGACGACGCGCGACCGTGATAGCCGATCGGCACATATTTATAGTTGGGAAGCAGCGGGTTATCCGGCCGGAACAGCCCGCCGACATTGGTCGCGTGGTGAATGCCCACATAGAAGTCGGTATAGTCCCCGATCGCCGCGGGCAGATGCAGCGCGCATTCGTCGGCGCGATACAGCAAGGGCTCGACCGTCGCGCGATGCGTTTCGTCGGTCAGCAGGTCGGATAGCCGCCGCCGCATCACCGCGCGGTCGGCGGCGGGCAGGCCCATCAGCGCATTGAGCGTGGCGCCGCCCAGCGTACGGGTGACCCGGTCGGGCAGGAAGGCCCCTGCCCCGCCCAGGTCCATGATCATATCCCCGATCGCGACCCCGATGCGTGGCGCGTGGTTCCCGGGCGAGAAAATGCCCAAAGGCAGGTTCTGGACCGGGAAGTCGGGATGGCCGCCAGCGCTTTCGACCCAGCTTTTGCGCGCCGGATCATGGGTTTCGTCGATCGGATTCATGGCAGCTTCGCCTTGGCGAAGCCGGCCCAGCAATCGTCATAGTCGAGTTGACAGAGTGGGGTTTCCGCCGCCCATCGCGTCGGACGGATCACCCAGCGGCTTTCGAACATGAAGGCCATCGTCCCTTCGATCTTGTGAGGCTTGAGTTCGGCCGCGACGGCTTTTTCGTAGCTCGACCGATCGGGCCCATGGCCTGCCATCTGATTGTGCAGGCTCGCGCCGCCCGGCGCGAAGCCGCCGTCCTTGGCGTCATAGGCGCCCTCGATCAGCCCCATGAATTCGCTCATCACGTTGCGGTGAAACCAGGGCGGGCGGAACGTATGCTCGGCCACCATCCAGCGCGGCGGGAAGATGACGAAGTCGCAATTCGCGGTGCCATGATGTTCGCTCGGGCTGGTCAGTACGGTGAAGATTGACGGATCGGGATGGTCGAAGCTGACCGTGTTAATCGTGTTGAAGCGGGTCAGATCGTACCGACAGGGTGCGAGATTGCCGTGCCAGGCGACCACGTCGAACGGGGAATGGTCGAGCCTGGTGGTCCAGAGCCTGCCCTGGAACTTCTGGACGATTTCGTATGCCTCGTTCCGGTCCTCGTACCAGGCTGCCGACGTCTCGAAATCACGCGGATTAGCCAGCCCGTTGACACCGATCGGGCCGAGATCGGGCAGGCGGAAAGGCAATCCGTAATTCTCGGCGACATAGCCCCGCGACGGACCGGAAAGCTCGACCCGGAAGCGAAGCCCGCACGGAATCAGCGCGATCTGCAATGGGGCAACCTCGAACCGGCCCAGTTCGGTGACGATGGTAAGCACGCCTTGCTGCGGCACGATCAACAGTTCGCCATCGGCATTTTGGAACGCTCGGGAGTCCATCGACCGGTTGGCGGCATAGAGATGGACGGCAAGACCGGCTCTGGTCGCGACATCGCCATTGCCGCCATAGGTAACGAGGCCGTCTACGAAATCGGTCGGAGAATCGGGCAGCTCCAACGGATCCCAGCGCAACCGATTGGGCGTCGGCGGAAGTTCGTCGAAGGGGCCGGAACGCAGCAAGGGCGCGCCCCGATACGGTTCGAACGGCCTGTGGCTCGCAGTCGGACGTAGGCGATAGAGCCAGGAACGCTTGTTCTCGCTGCGCGGCGCGGTGAAGGCGGTGCCGGAAAGCTGCTCCGCATAGAGGCCGAAGGGCACCTTCTGCGGCGAATTCTGGCCTTCCGGCAGCGCACCCGCGACCGCTTCGGTCGCGAAGTGATTGCCGAAGCCGGTGAGCATCTCAGCCATGCGCCCGCCCCTTTGCTTATTCGTCGACCGTGATCACCCCACGGCGGATCTGGTCAAGCTCGATCGACTCGTAAAGCGCCTGGAAATTGCCGTTGCCGAAGCCTTCATTGCCCTTGCGCTGGATGATCTCGAAGAAGATCGGGCCGAACATATTCTCGGTGAAGATCTGCAGCAGGATGCCCTCCTCCCCGACATTGCCGTCGATCAGGATGCGGTTCTTCCTGAGCCGCTCAAGATCCTCGCCATGGCCGGGCACGCGCTTGTCGACCAGCTCGTAATAGGTCTCGATCGTATCCTGCAGGCGCACGCCGCGCGCGCGCAGCCGCTCGACCGTATCGTAGATATTGTCGGTCGTGAGTGCCAAATGCTGGATACCCTCGCCGTTATAATCCTTGATGAACTCCTCGATCTGGCTCTTGTCATCCTGGCTCTCGTTGAGAGGGATCCGGATCGCCCGGTCGGGCGCGATCATCGCCTGACTGAACAGGCCGGTCGCCTTGCCCTTGATGTCGAAATATTTCTGCTCTTCGAAACCGAACAGCTTTTTGTAGAATTCGGACCAGACCCGCATCTGCCCGCGCTTCACATTGTGGGTCAGATGGTCGAGCAGATCGAGGCCGACATTGTTGCGCGCCTCGGCCTCCCGCCAGCCGGGAAATTCGGCCCAATCTTCATAGAGATCGGTGCCGTCCTTGATGAAATAGAGATAGGATCCGCCAATGCCCTGGATGACGGTATCGTCCTCTTCGGTCGGCTTGCCACCATTTTCCAGGGCCCATTTGAGCGCCGCCTGCGGATCGGCGACGCGGAACGCCATCGCGCTCGCCGACGCGCCATGCTGGTTACGGAATTCCGCGACGCGGCCGGCGGCGTCGCGATTGAGCATCAGGTTGATCCGGCCCTGCTTGTAGCGCGTGATATTCTTGGTGGGATGCCGGTGTGACGGCACGAAGCCCATCTGCTCGAACTGCCGGCCCATCGCCTCCGGATCGGGCGAGGTGAATTCGACGAACTCGAAGCCGTTTAGGCCCAAGGGATTGTTGGAATCCTGCGTCATGATCCGATGTCCGAGAAATAGTATCAATTGATACCATCTAATGCGTCTTTGCGCGAATGGTGTCAAATGTTACCAACGCGCATGGCCGAGGTTTCGCTGCGTCTCGACGCGTTCATCCCCTATCTCCTGTCCGTCACGTCCAACCTGGTGAGCGACGCGATCGCGGGCAGCTATCAGGCGCTGTTCGGGCTCACGATTCCGGAATGGCGGCTGATCGCGGTCATCGGCGAGGACGACGGCATCACGCAACAGCAGGTCGGCCACCGCACCCGCATGGACAAGGTCACCGTCAGCCGCGCCACCATCGCATTGGTCGGTCGCGGCCTCGTCGAACGACAGCCGCACAGCAGCGACCGGCGCTCGCAAAGCCTGCACCTGACCAAAGCGGGGCACGATCTATACGATCAGGTCGCCCCCAAGGCGCTCGAGCTCGAACGCCAAATATTCGCAGGTTTCGATCCCAAGGACGTCGCGGCGTTCAGCGAAATGCTCGCGCGCATCCGCGACGTCACGCTCAAGATCGGTGGCGAAGTCTAGATCATTCCGAAATAACGCAACGCTGCCAGCACAGCGATCAGAAGCGTAATCGCGACTATGATCGCCGCGACATTGACGCCCGTCTTTTCGACAACGACTTCTTTGGTTTCCTCAGCCATTTCACACTCCTCTTTTGCGCGCCGAACGCGCCGGTAAGGAGGGCGTTCCGATCAGGCGGGAAGCGTCTTGCCCTGCTGGCCGGCGAGCTCGACCACATATTGCCATGCGACGCGGCCCGAACGGCCGCCGCGCTGGGTCGCCCAGGCGATCGCCTCCTGCGGGTCGAAGTCGAGCCCATAGGCCCGGGCATAACCCGCAACGATCGCGACATAGGTTGGCTGGTCGACGACATGAAAGCCCAGGCTCAAGCCAAAGCGGTCGGCCAAAGCCAGCTTGTCGTCCGCCGCGTCGCGTGGATTGATCGCGCTTTCCTGTTCGGCCATGTCGCGCGGCAGGATATGGCGGCGATTGGCGGTGACGTGCAGTCGAGCATTGCCCGGCCGCGCTTCCGCGCCGCCTTCCAGGACCGATCGCAACAGGCGGGGCGCCTCGCTCGGTTCGGCAAAGCCCAGATCGTCGATGAACAGGGCGAACGCTCTTGGGACGTCCGCCAGCGCGGCAAACAGGCGCGGCAGGCCGGCCAGCCCCTCGCCCGACACTTCAACCAGGGCGAGTGCCCCGCCTTCGCGCTGCACCTGGCCGACCGCCGACTTCACCAATGCCGATTTGCCGGTGCCGCGCGCACCCCACAACAGGACGTCATGGGCGGGCAGTCCCTTGGCCAGACGACGCAGATTGCCGACCACAGCCTCCTTCTGCGCCTCCATCCCTTCCAGAAGATCGAGCGGCCTGGGCTCGAACGCGCGTGCGGCCTGAAGCGTATCGTCGCGCCAGATATAGGCCGGATGCGCAAGCGGATCGGCACTGTCGGGGGGCGGCGGCGCGATCCGTTCCAGTGCCGCGGCGATCCGTGCGAGCAACTCTTCACTCATCCCTTGAGCGCCTCCAGCGCGTCACCGTCGATCCGCCAGGGCTGCCAGCCCGATTGGGCGCGCCCGCCGATCGCTCGGTAGAAATCCATCGCTGGCGTGTTCCAGTCCAACACCGCCCAGTCGATACGCGCGCAACCAAGCCGTTCGGCCTCTTCAGCCAGCGCCTTGAACAAGGCCTTGCCCGCGCCGGTGCCGCGCGCGGCCTCGTCGACAAACAGGTCTTCAAGGTAGATGCCGGGCTTGCCGGTCCAGGTCGAATAATTGAGGAACCAGACGGCGATCCCGGCGATCGCGCCCTCATGCTCGGCCACATGCGCCCAGACGCGTGCGTCCGGCGCGAACAGGGTTTGCATGAGCATGGCTTCGGTCGCTTTCACCGCATCCGGCTCGCGTTCATAGGTCGCCAGCGCGACGATCAGCCGCAGGATCGCGGGCACGTCGGCGGGCACTGCGCGACGGACGATCACGACGCGGCCTCGGTGGAGGGCGCGGGCGCCAGTCGCGCGCGCGCGGCGATCACGCAGCCCCCAACGATCATCCCGGCACCCAGCACGGTCAGCGGCAAGACTTTTTCCCCGAACACGATCGCTCCCAATATCGCGGCCCAGATGAAGGCGGTGAACTCGACCGGCACCAGCCGCTGCGCCTCGGCACGGGCATAGGCCCACGACAAGAGCAGCGACGAGACGATCGCGAGCCCCGCGGCTGCGCCTATGAGCGGCAGCCAGCGCAGAGGCAACAGCGCCGCGCCCATCGGGGCCCCGATCAGATAGAGGCCGGTGAAGACCAGGTTGGTGAAGAAGGTGATTTCGATCGGACCGGCGATCAGCGCCGATCGCCGGAGCAGCACCAGGTTATAGGCATAGAAGACGCCCGCGATGACGATCGCAATCGCCCCATGAAGCGCGGCTGGCCCGCCCCCTTCGTGCGCCTTGCCCAGCACGATCACGATCACGCCGGAGAAAGCCAGCAGACAGGCGCCGACCGCGCTTCTCCCAACCTTTTCGCCCAGCATCGGTGCCGCGAGCAGCAAGGCGATGATCGGCGACAGGAAGCTCAGCGCGATCCCCTCGGCCATCGGTACGCGCACCAGCCCCCAGAAGAAGAGCAGGACCGAAATTCCGGCGGCGCTACTGCGCTTGAGATGGAGGATCGCGCGGTTGCGCTCGGGCCATTTCACTCCCCCGATCAGCAACAGGGGAGCACTCATCCCAAGGCCCGCAATCGAGCGCCACAGCATCGCATTGTAGGCGCCGATATGAATCGACACCTGCTTCATGATCGCGTCCATGCACGAAAAGGTCGCGATGCCCAGACAGGCGACGCCAAAGGCGATGACAGGACTAGTCGTTTTGTTCAAAATTCGAGGCGAGAGCCCCTACTCCGCCGCCACCGCGACGGCCGCATTGGCGGCTTCGATCTCAGCCGCCTTCGCTTCGACAAGCTTGACGATATGGTCGATCATGTCTGCGTCCTGCACGGTATGATCGGTCACCCCCGAGAGATAGACCATATGCTTGCCGTTGCCGCCGCCGGTCAGCCCGATATCCGTTTCGCGCGCTTCGCCCGGTCCATTCACAACGCAGCCGAGGACGGAAAGCGACATCGGCGTGCGGATATGCGTCAGCCGCGCCTCCAATGCCTCCACCGTCTTGATCACGTCGAAACCTTGCCGCGCGCAGGACGGGCAGGAAATGACGCGCACGCCGCGCTGGCGTAGACCCAGCGCTTTCAGGATCTCGAAGCCGACCCGCACTTCCTCCTCGGGCTCGGCCGACAAGGAGACCCGGATCGTGTCGCCGATCCCGTACCAGAGCAGGCTGCCCATCCCGATCGAGGATTTGACCGTGCCGCCAATCAGGCCGCCCGCCTCGGTGATGCCAAGGTGGAGCGGGCAATCCACCGTCTCCGCCAGCTGCTGATAGGCCGCGACCGCGAGGAAGACGTCGGATGCCTTCACCGCCACCTTATATTCGTGGAAATCCTGATCCTGGAGCAGCTTGATATGGTCGAGCGCGCTTTCGACCAAAGCCTCGGGACAAGGCTCGCCATATTTTTCGAGCAGGTCCTTTTCCAGGCTGCCCGCATTGACGCCGATCCGGATCGCACAACCATTGGCCTTGGCGGCGCGCACCACTTCGGCCACGCGCGCTTCGGAGCCGATATTGCCGGGGTTGATGCGGAGGCACGCTGCCCCCGCGTCCGCCGCCTCCAGCGCGCGCTTATAGTGGAAATGGATATCCGCCACGATCGGCACGTGCGATGCGCGCACGATCTGCTTCAATGCCGCGGTCGAGGGCTCGTCCGGGCAGGAGACGCGGATGATGTCCGCGCCCGCTTCCTCGCACCGGCGGATCTGATCGACCGTGGCGCGTACGTCCTCGGTCGGCGTGTTGGTCATCGTTTGCACCGTGATCGGCGCGTCGCCGCCCACGGGAACGTTGCCGACCATGATCTGGCGCGATTGGCGGCGCGCGATATCGCGCCAGGGGCGTACGGAGGACATGGGGCTCTTTATAGGCGCTTGGGCGTGAAGGTTCAAAGTCGCTGTTCAAGATCCGTGCGATAGCGGCGGCTGCCCTTCACGCTCCGCCCGTCAACCAGCAGCAATTCAAAGTCGCCCGACTGGTTATTCTCGACCCGCCGGATCGCGTCCCGATTGACCAGGCGCCCGCGATGGATGCGGACGAACCGGCCGCCCAATTCCTGTTCGGTGGCGGCCAGCGTCGCGCGGTGGAGCAAGGTGCGCCCGCCCGCGTCGATCTCGACATAATTGCCCGCCGCATTGACCTGAATGATGTCCGCGATCGGCACCTGGTGCGTGACCGCACCGTCGCTCACCGCAAGAAAGCGGCCCTGCTCTTCGGTGACGGCCGGCGTGGCGCTCACCCGCGCGAGCAGCCATTGGCAGACGACGGCCAGCACCACGAACTGGACATAGCTCGCCGCGTCCTTGCGAAATTCATACAGATAAGGCGACGCGAGGCCGCCCTCGAAATGATAGGTCAGCCCTTCGGGCCAATAAGCCAGTTTCCGGAACAGGATCATCAGCCCGATATGCAGGGCCGAGACAAGCATCAGGGCCGCCACGAAGAGGGGCACGATCGCCGCCCAGCCGAAACGCGGCGGGCGGATGCGGGCGACACCCAACCAGATGAGCGGCATCGTGCAGATCCAGGCCAGGATGCTGCTCACCTCCCAGATCCAGATATGCGCCTTCGTCTCGCGGATGCCTGCTGCCTCGAAATCGCTGATCATCGATTCGGCATTGCTGACGGTGATCAACGCCAGCACCGCCGCGAACAGGCCCAGCATGACGAAGGCGAGCCGGCGGCGCGCGCCGCTCATCCCGATATTCCCGCCACTCGTCCCTGCCACCGTCGCCTTCATCCCCGCCTTGCCGCCGGACGTCCCCGCGCTGTCGCCGTGAAATCCCGTATCGATCTAGCCCGCCTGCAACGACAACCGCCAGTGGAGAAACGGCGATGGAAACGGGTAAGCCGGCAGGCCGGCATTATGGAATGGACTGGCTCCGGATCGGGGCCTTTCAGCTTTTGATCCTGTATCATGTGGGCATGGCGTTCGTGCCCTGGGGCTTTTCGGTCAAGGTGAGCGCGCCGATCGGGTGGACTGTGATCCCGATGTTCCTGACCAATCCTTGGCGCCTGTCGCTCCTGTTCGCGGTCTCTGGCTTCGCCAGCGCGGCGTTGCTCGAACGGAGCACCGGTGTCGGCGCGTTCGTGCGCTCGCGCCTGGCCCGGCTCGGCATCCCTTTGCTCGCTGGAATCCTTGTCTTCGTGACGCCGCAGCCCTGGGTCGAGCTGGTCACGCAACACGGTTACGCTCACGGCTTCGGCTATTTCCTGGCTCACGATTATTATCGGCCGCAGCAGATCGATGGCGTGTTCGTGCCGACCTACATGCACCTCTGGTTCGTGGTCTATCTGCTGGTCTATACGCTGGTTTGGGGCGCGTTGCTGACCCTTCCGCAACGATGGCTGGCGGGCGTGCGCAAGGCGGCCGAGACCTTGTTATCCACCCCTGCTTTGCTTCCCTTCGGCATCGCCGCTTTCTTCTGCATCCACAATTTCGTGTCGCCGGGGTGGGAGGACACGCACCTGCTGATCAATGACTGGAGTGCGCATCTCGACTATTTCGGCGCCTTCTTGTTCGGCGTCTTGCTGCGCCGTTCGTCCGCCGTGCGTTCCGCGGTCGCGCGCTGGTGGAAGGTGGCAGCTGTCGCCGCGATCATGGGTTGGGCCTATCTCGCCTGGGCGGAGCTCGCTTACCCCGGCGACGCGCGGATGGGCTACGCGCTGGGCCTGCTCTACCGCATCGCGCGCTCGACCGAGGCATGGGGCGCGATCGTGGCGCTGGTCGGTCTCGCGGAAACGCATTGGAACCGCGACAGCAAATGGCGGCCGATGCTCGCCGAGGCGGTCTTCCCCTTCTACATCATCCACCAGACGGTGATCGTTGTTGTCGGCTATTGGCTGTTGATGACGCCGACGACCGCTTATGAACGCTTCCTCATCCTGGTCGCGGCGACGGTCGCCGGAAACTGGGCCTTCTATCTGATCGGGCGCCGCATCGATGTCCTGCGGCCATTGATCGGGCTGAAGCGTCGAACCACGCCCAAGGCGGTTCCCGCCGCTGCCATCCTGGTCTAGAGCGACCCGCATGACCAAGCCCGCGCCGACCTGGACCATCGTCATCCACGGCGGCGCGGGCAGCATGACGCCCGAGACATTGGGCGAAACCGGCGAGCGCGAGGCGCGCGAGGCCCTGGCCCGTGCGCTGGAGGCCGGGACGACGATCCTGCGGAACGGTGGCGCGGCGCTCGATGCGGTCCAGGCCGCCGTTGTCGTGCTGGAAGACGATCCGCATTTCAACGCCGGCCGCGGCTCGGTCTTCACCGCGGAGGGGCGGATCGAATGCGACGCGGCGATCATGGATGGCGCGTCGCTTGAGGCGGGCGCGGTGGCGGGCGTGCGATCGACGCGCAATCCGATCAGGCTCGCGCGCGAGGTGATGGACAGGAGCGCGCATGTCTTCCTGGCCGGCGCGGGCGCCGACGGTTTCGCCCGCGCGCACGATATCGAGGCGGCGGATCCTTCATGGTTCGAGACGGACGAACGCCGCCGCCAGCTCGACGAGATACTCGCCCGCCCCGACACGCCGTTCGACAGCGCGATGAAATATGGCACGGTCGGCGCGGTCGCGGTCGATGGCGAGGGCCATGTCGCCGCCGCCACCTCGACCGGCGGACTCACCGGCAAGAAATGGGGCCGCGTCGGCGACTCGCCTTTGATCGGCGCGGGCACCTATGCCGACGATCGCGCCGCGGCGGTTTCTTGCACCGGCTCGGGCGAATATTTCATCCGCCTGGGCGTGGCGCACGAGATTTGCGCGCGCGTGCGGCTGGCCGACTGGTCGATCGAGGACAGCGCGGACACGTTGATCGACGAGCTGGGCGACATGGGCGGCAAAGGCGGTGTGATCGTGGTTTCGCCGGACGGCTCCGGCGGCTGGGCGTTCAACACCAAGGCGATGTACCGCGCGATGCAGACGCACGATTCCGCTCCGGAAATTGCTATCTACGGCCACGAGTGACCTTGCGCCGTCATGCGGTTGGTCTAACCCGGCGCGCCATGGTCCGTTTTCGTCTGTCAGCGCTGATCGCTGCGCTCACCCTGGTCTTCGCCTCCGCACCCGCGGCGGCTTGGTGGGAATATGGTCATCAGACCACCGCCGAAGTCGCGATGGAGCTGGTCAAACCACGGACGAAGCAGTCGATTCTCTGGCTTCTGAAACAACAGAAACAGCTCGAGACGCCCACCTGCCCCGCCCGCACGATCGAAGACGTGTCGGTCTGGCCGGACTGCATCAAGAATTTGGGCGACCGCTTTTCCTATGCCTATGAATGGCATTTCCAGGATGTCGATATCTGCAAGCCGTTCGACCTCAAGGCGCCCTGCGCGGGCGGCAATTGCGTGTCAGCCCAGATCGCGCGCGCGCAACGCATGGTCGCTGACCGGGAATTGCCCGCGCGCGACCGGCTGATGGCGCTTGCGTTCCTGGTGCACTTCGTCGGCGACCTGCACCAGCCGCTCCATGGTGCCGAGCATGACGGCGACCAGGGCGGCAACAAGGTCAAGGCAAACTATGGTGCGATCCCACGTACCAACCTCCATTCGATCTGGGACGGATTGCTCGCCGACCGCGCCATTTCCTCGCCCCCTGCCGGCGCTGCCGGAATCCTCTCCGAAATGCCGCCCGCGCAGCGCGCCGAACTCGCCAAGGGCAGCATCCAGGATTGGAGCCGCGAAAGCTGGGAGATCGCCCGGACGCAGGTCTATGGCAGCGTGATGGCGGATCCGTGCAACACGCCCGTCTCGACCAAGGTGGCGATGGACGAAACCAAGATCGAACAGCTTATCCCGGTGCTGCGGATGCAGGTTGCCAAAGGCGGCATCCGCCTCGCGCGCCTGCTGGACGATGCTCTGGACGGGAACCATCCCGAGGTCGCCCATCCACCCAGGCCCAAAAAGAGCTGATGCGCTACTTCCTCGACACCGAATATAACGGCTTCGGCGGCGGCCTGATCAGCCTGGCTTTGGTGCCCGAGGAGGGCGACCAGGAATATTATGTGGTCGTGCCTATGGCCGACGAACCCCATCCCTGGGTCGCCAGGCATGTCCTGCCCTATCTGCGCAGCGTCCCGGCCATGCTCTATAACGAGCTGGATGCGGTCGCCGCCGCGCATGACATCGCGGCCTATCTCAGCACCGATCCCGATCCGGAGATCGTCTGCGACTGGCCCGAGGATATCGCGCTCTTCTGCCGGCTGATTCAGACGAGCGACGGCGAGATTGCCGAGCTGTCCAACCTGCGCTTCCACTTCCTGCGCACGCCGGGCTTTTCGACCGCACGCAACAGCCAGGTCCCCCACAACGCGCTGCACGATGCGCGCGCGTTGCGGGATTTTGTGCTGATGCTGGAACGCTAAAGCCCCTCCCTTGGATGGGAGGGGCGTTTAGGTCAGCCTACTGCGGCACCACCGATACGGCGCGACGATTCTGGGCCCAGGATTCCTCGTCGGATCCGGTCGCGACCGGACGTTCCTTGCCATAGCTGATCACGCTGATGCGCGCCGGATTGACGCCGGCATTGACCAGGAAGTTCTTGGCCGCGTTGGCGCGGCGGTCGCCCAGCGCGAGGTTATATTCGCGCGTACCGCGCTCGTCGCAATGGCCTTCGACCGTAACCCGCACGTTCGGATATTTGGCGAGCCAGGCGGCCTGCTTGGTCAGGATAGACTGCGCTTCGGTATCGATGTCCGAGCTGTCAGTCGCGAAATGGACCGTATCGCTGCCGGCCTGCGCGACGAAATCAGCACGCGAGCCCGGGGTCGGCCCATTATTCGCGGGCGGCGGTGTCGGCGTGGTCGTGGTCGTCGTGGTAACTTCCTGCGACGGTGCCGGCGGAAGCTGCTTGGGTGGCTTCTTCGCACAGCCGGCAAGCCCGATCAGGGCGGCTGTCGCCAACAGCATGGCCGTCTTGTTCATGGTGCAATCCTTCTGTTGATGGAATTAGGGCATCGGTTCAGGGAAGTAACGGTCCCCACGCCGGATCCGATCCATCCAGCGGGGTGGGAATGGGGCGTTCGTTCACGCCGGTCAGGTCGACCGACCAGAGATCGGCCTTGCCCGATCCCTTGCCGGTCCGGAAGAACATGAGGACACGGCCGTTGGGGGCCCAGGTGGGCCCTTCGTCCTGCCAGCCATTGGTAAGATCCTTGGCACCCGAACCGTCTGTCCCCATCACGCCAACCGAGAAACCGCCACCAAGGTGGGTGTAGGCGATCAGATCGCCGCGCGGGCTCCAGACCGGGGTCGCATAGCGCCCACCGCCGAAGCTGATGCGATGCTGGCTCGAACCGTCGGCATTCATCACGTAGAGCTGCTGGGTGCCTGACCGGTCGCTTTCGAACACGATCTTGCTGCCGTCCGGCGAATAGCTGCCGCCGGTATCGATGCCCGGCGAGGTGGTGAGGCGCACAGGCGTGCCGCCGCTCGCGGCGACGCGATAGACATCGCAATTGCCGTTCACGATCATCGAGAAGAGGATGTAGCGCCCGTCGGGTGAAAAGCGCGGCGCGAAGGTCGTATAGGGCTGATCCACCACCAGCCGCTTGCGGCCCGAGCCGACATCATAGACGTAGACGCGCGGCTGGTCGTTTTCGAACGACATGAACACCACCGTCTGGCGGTTGGGCGCGAAGCGCGGCGTCAGCACCAGGCTCTGGCCGTTGGTGATGAAGCGGTGATTCGCTCCGTCCTGGTCCATGATCGCAAGCCGTTTGGTGCGGTTCCGCTTCGGTCCGGTTTCGGAAACGTAGATCACCTGGCTGTCGAAATACGGCCCCTCACCCGTCAGGCGCGAATAGACCGTGTCGGCGCATTTATGCGCGCCGCGGCGCCATTCGGCCGGCTTCACCACGAAGCCCTGGCGCACCATCTCGCTCTTGGCGAACACGTCATAGAGGTAACAGCCGACGGTGAGCGTGCCGTCGCCATTGGCCTGGACGAAGCCCTGGACGAGCGCCTGCGCGCCGGTCGGTAGCCACGCGCCATAATCGGGTGCGGAGACCTGCGGGAAGGTAACGGGTTTGAGCTGGTCCCCCGAAAGCGGCGCGAACAGGCCGCTATTCTTGAGGTCGTTGGTGATGATCTGGGAGACCTGGTTGCCGAGCGTGTCGGTAGAGCCTGCCGGCGTCTGCATCGCGTTGGGCGTCGGCATGACGGGGATGGCGATCGGCATCTTGCTCGAGATGCCGCCGCTGATGTCGACGGTGAGGCGCTGTCCAGGGGCCGGGCCGGCGCCCGGCGCGGGCCCAGGCCCCGGCTGGGCGGTCTGCGCGGTGGCTGCGCCAGGCAGCAGGGCCAATGCGATCGAGGCCAGCAGGTGCCAAGTCTTCATCGAACCTTTATCCTCATTGCATCTGACCGGGGGTAAACCGGAAATTGAGATCGTCCCAGCCGCCTTCATAAAGTTCGGCCGGCAGGTGGACCGGCGCGCAGCGCAACACCGCGCGCCGCGCCACCTCGGCTATCTGTTGGGCATAAGCGCGGTTGGCCGGGCTGATCCCGGTCTGCTCGACCAACTGGGGGTTTCCTGCGACCGAACCGTCCTTGTTGTAACGCAGGCGTAGCGTCGTGACGATCTGCATCGCCGGTGTGCCGCTCAGGCCGCCCAGTTCGTAACAAGGCTGGACCTGGCGCTTGATCGCGGCCGCCAGCCCGTTCATCGCTGCGCCGCTGATCGCCGCACGCGCGGTCTCGCCCTTGCCTGCCGATGCGCCGATCACGCCTTTCAGCAACGCGCCGACCTTCTCTGACGAGGCGCGATCGGCCTTGGCGCGCGCATCGCTGCCCGCCTGCTCGCTCTTTGCCGTCGCCCGCACATCCTTGAGGATATCGGTCAGCGCCTTTTGCGGCGGCTGAGGCTTGGGCTTCAGCGCGGGCGTGGGAGATGGCGGCGTCGGCTGCGGCTTCTCCTGCACCGGCTTGGGTTGCGGCGGCGTCGGGCTGGGTGCGGGCGGGGGCGCTTCCTGGGCGGGAGCCTGCTCGGGTGCCTGCATTTCCTGGGGGGCTTCGGTCGCGGGAACCGGCGCGGCCGAGCGCAAACCGACCGCATCGACCAATTGCACGTCCATCGCCTCCTGCGGCGGCTCGACCGGCGGCACGCGCTTGGCGATGCTGATCGTCAGAGCGGCGAACAGCACAAGATGGACGACGACCGCGAGGCCGAGGCCCTTCTGGTCGGTGCGTGCGATCACTTCCGGTCCTGCGCCTCGTTGGTGACGAGCGCGACCTTATTGAGGCCGGCACGGTTCAATTCACCCATCACCTGCATCACGCGCCCATAATCCAGGCTGCGATCGGCGCGCAGGTAGATTTGCGGCGCGTCGGGCCCCTTCGGCAGGCTCGCCAATTTGTCGGGCAGGCCCGGCAGCGGCACCTCGACGTCGTCGACGAAGACCTTGCCGCTGGTGTCGAGGCTGATCTGGACGGGTTTCTGCTGCTGTTCGAGCGGCTTCGCGCGGCTGTCGGGCAGGTTCACCGGCACGCCCGCGACCAGCAAGGGCGCGGTCACCATGAAGATGATCAGCAGCACCAGCATCACGTCGACCAAGGGCGTGACGTTGATCTCCGCCATCGGCGCGCGCTTGCGGCCATGTCCGCGGCGGGGCGCTGAACCCATCGCCATGCCTCAGGCCTCCCCGTCCAGCTCGCGGCTGAGGGTCGTGTGGAAGCCGTCGGCGAAGCGGTTGAGCCGCGCTTCGACCATGTCGAGCCGGTGGATCATACGATTATAGGCGATCGTCGCGGGAATTGCGGCGAACAGGCCCAGCGCGGTCGCGAACAGCGCCTCGGCAATGCCCGGTGCGACCGCGCCGAAGCTGGTATTCTGCGAGGCGGCGATGTCGGCAAAGGATCGCATGATGCCCCACACCGTGCCGAACAGGCCGACGAAGGGGCAGACCGATCCGATCGTGGCGAGCACATTCAGGCCGCGCGACAGGGTCTCGACCTCGCCCGCCGCAGCCGTCGCCATCACCGATCCCAGACGCTCGCGCGTCGCCGCCTTGTCCACCTTCGGCTTGGATGTGGACTTGCGCCATTCGCTCATGCCCGCCGCAAAAACGCGTGCCGCCGGAATCTCGGAACGGGAATTGGCTTCGAGGAAGCGATCGATATCGCTCGCCTTGGCGAAATCCTTCTCGAACTCGGCATTCTGCCTGTCGGCACGCCGCAGCACGCCGCCACGACCGAAGATGATCGTCCAGGTCCAGAGGCTTGCCAGCAGCAGGCCGATCATCACGACCTTCACGACGATGTCGGCATGGAGGAACAAGGCGACCGGCGAGAGCGCCGCTTGGGTATTGGTGGTGACGGTGATGCCGTTCATTGCGCCCGTTCTGCTCCTTCATAACCCTGAAACGCTCTGACCCACGACGCCGGCTGGCGCGTGGGGCGCCCATCCGCCGCGACGAAGGCTACCGTAACCCTGCCGTCGACCAGCATCTGATCGTCGCGCATGACTCTCTGCTGAATGACGCATGCCGCCTGGCGAACCTGTTCGACCGTGCTCACGATCGTCAGTATCTCGCCAAGCCGCGCCGGGCGCAGATATTTGAGCTCGGCCGCAGCCACGACGTAGGCGCCCTCGCCGCCATATTGGGCGGCGGCGATATCGATCCCGCACAGGATGAGCATGTCGGTCCGCGCACGCTCGAAGAAACGCAGGAAATTTGCGTGATAGACGACGCCGCCCGCATCCGTGTCCTCATAATAGACACGCACGGTGAAGCGATGCTCGTTTCCCACGAAGCGGCCGGAATAAGGCTGGTCGAGGGGCGCGCCGATCATGACCCTGCCTTAGGCAAGGATGTCGGACAAAAAAACCCCTCTCCACCCTAGGGCAGAGAGGGAATCCGGCTTACGTTACGGTCAGGGCAAGCTTGCCGTCCGCGTCGTCGACCGTGACGGTCGATCCATCGGGCACCTCGCCGCGCAGGATCGCCTCGGCGAGCGGGTCCTGCAGATATTTCTGTACCGCGCGCTTGAGCGGACGCGCGCCGTAGACGGGGTCATAGCCGACCCGCCCCAGCCATTCCCGCGCCGCATCGGTGAGATCCAGCGTCACCTTGCGATCAGTCAGCAGCTTCTGCACGCGGCCGACCTGGATATCGACGATCGGCCCCATGTGGCTCTGCCCGAGCCGATGGAAGAGAATGATCTCGTCCAGGCGGTTGAGAAATTCGGGCCGGAAGTGCGCGCGCACCACCTCCATCACCTGCGGCTCGACGCTGTCGGTGGACGCGTCGTCGGGCAGGTTGGCAAGATATTGCGAGCCGAGGTTCGAGGTAAGGATGATGAGCGTGTTGGTGAAGTCCACCGTACGCCCCTGCCCGTCCGTCAGTCGACCGTCGTCGAGCACCTGCAACAGGATGTTGAACACATCGCTGTGCGCTTTCTCGACCTCGTCGAACAGCACCACCTGATAGGGCCGGCGCCGGACCGCCTCGGTCAACACGCCGCCCTCCTCATAGCCGACATAGCCCGGAGGCGCGCCGATCAGGCGGGCGACCGCATGCTTTTCCATGAACTCCGACATGTCGATGCGGACCATCGCGCTGTCGTCGTCGAACAGGAAGCCGGCGAGCGCCTTGGTGAGCTCGGTCTTGCCGACGCCCGTCGGACCCAGGAACAGGAACGAGCCCAAAGGCCGGTTCGGGTCCTGCAGGCCCGCGCGGGCACGCCGGACGGCCCGGCTGACGGCGGCGACGGCATCGGCTTGGCCGATAACACGCTTGCCGACTACCTCTTCCATCCGGATCAGCTTGTCGCGCTCGCCTTCCAGCATCTTCTCGACCGGCACGCCGGTCCAGCGGCTGACCACCGAGGCGATATCCTCGCTCGTCACCTCTTCGCGCACCATCGCGCCCTTGGCCGCGCCTTGCGCTTCGGCGAGCTGCTTTTCGAGGCCCGGAATCGTGCCGTAGGAAAGCTCGCCCGCCTTGGCGAGGTCGCCTGAGCGCTGCGCCTGGTCGAGCGCGGTGCGGGCGGCGTCGAGCTGCGCCTTGATCACCGTCTCGGCGTTGATCTTCTCTTTTTCCGCCTGCCAGCGCGTCGTCAGTGCCGCCGACTGCTCCTCCAGATCGGCAAGGTCGCGCTCGAGATTTTCAAGCCGGTCCTTGGACGCCTGATCGGTTTCCTTCGACAAGGCCTCACGCTCGATCTTCAGCCGGATGATGCGGCGGTCTAGCCCCTCGATCTCCTCGGGCTTGCTCTCGACCTCCATCCGCAGGCGCGACGCGGCCTCGTCCATCAGGTCGATCGCCTTGTCCGGCAGGAAGCGGTCGGTGATGTAGCGGTTCGAAAGCGTCGCCGCGGCAACCAGCGCGCCATCGGCGATGCGCACACCATGGTGCAGCTCATATTTCTCCTTGAGCCCGCGCAGGATCGAGATCGTATCCTCGACCGTGGGCTCGCCGACGAACACCGGCTGGAAGCGCCGCTGCAGTGCCGGGTCCTTCTCAACATATTTGCGATATTCGTCGAGCGTGGTCGCGCCGATGCAATGCAGCTCGCCACGCGCCAGCGCGGGCTTGAGCAGATTGCCCGCATCCATCGCGCCTTCACTCTTCCCCGCGCCGACGAGCGTGTGCATCTCGTCGATGAACAGGATGATGTCGCCCTCGGCGCCCTTCACCTCGTCGAGCACGCCCTTCAACCGTTCCTCGAACTCGCCGCGATATTTGGCGCCCGCGATCAGGCTGCCCATGTCGAGCGCCATCAATTTGCGATCCTTGAGCCCATCGGGCACGTCGCCATTGGCGATGCGCAGCGCCAGGCCCTCCGCGATCGCGGTCTTGCCGGTCCCGGGTTCGCCGATCAGGACGGGATTGTTCTTGGTGCGCCGCGCCAGGATCTGGATCGTGCGGCGGATTTCCTCGTCGCGGCCGATCACGGGGTCGAGCTTGCCCTCGCGCGCAGCGGCGGTCAGGTCACGCGCGAACTTCTTGAGCGCGTCGTAGCGGTCTTCGGCCGAGGCGGTATCGGCGGTGCGGCCGCCACGCAGCTCGTTGATCGCGGCATTCAACGCTTCCGCCTTCACGTTCGCGGCCTGCAGCGCCTTGCCCGCGGCGGTGTTGAGCGAGAGCGCCAGCGCCACGAGCATCCGTTCGACCGTGACGTAGGAATCGCCCGCTTTCTGCGCGATCTGCTCGGCCTGATCGAGCGCGCGGACGAGATCGTTGTTGATCCCCGGCGTCTGCTGCGCGCCGCCGCCGGACACCGCTGGGATCTTGGACAAGGCAAGGTCGGTTTCGGTCAAAGCTTTCCTGGCGTCGCCGCCAGCTTTGGCGATCAGGCCAGAGGCCATCCCCTGCTCATCCTCGAGCAGGGCTTTGAGAAGATGTTCCGGTGCGATCTGCTGGTGGCTGTTGCGGACGGCAACCGTCTGCGCGGCCTGGAGGAAGCCCTTGGCGCGGTCGGTGAACTTTTCGAAATTCATGCACACTCCCTTTCCGCCGCGATATGGTGTGTCTTTTTAGCAACACAACCCACCGCTTGATCTTTGTTTCACGACCCGCGAAGGCCGCCTCCGGAACAGGAGATTGGTATGGCCGACGTTGACGGCAAGTGGAACTGCACGGTGGACAGCCCGATGGGCGAGCAGGAGTTCGTTCTGACCGTGGAAAGCGATGGCGACCGTTTCAGTGGCTCGGCGGTAGGCAATGTCGGCAGCCGCGACATTCCTGACGGCATCGTCGACGGCAACGACCTTTCCTGGACGATGCAGATTTCCAAGCCGATGCCGGTGACGCTCTCCTGCAAGGCGACCGTCAGCGGCGACAGCCTGGAAGGCAAGGTAAAGGCGGGAATTTTCGGCAGCTTCCCGATCAGCGGCACGCGGGCCTAGCCCAAAAACCTCCCCACGCTTTCGCGGCGCGCAGGCAGGTCATCCCACCCGCGTGACGTGCCCCATCTTGCGGCCCGGCTTGACCGCCGTCTTGCCGTAGAGATGCAGATGCGCCTTCGGATCGCCCAGGATGTGCGGCCAGCTTTCGATCTCGTTGCCGATCAGGTTGCGCATCTCGGCGCGCTTGCCGACCAACGCGGTCGAGCCGAGCGGCAGGCCGCAGATCGCACGGATATGGTTTTCGAATTGCGAGGTCACCGCCCCTTCGATCGTCCAGTGACCCGAATTGTGAACGCGTGGCGCCATCTCGTTGAAAACAGGGCCCTCCGCGCTCGCGAAGAATTCGCAGGCCAGCACGCCGACATAATCGAGCGCGCCCGCGATCCGCTCCGCCAGGGCAGCGGCTTCGGCGGCCTGGGCGGCGACAATCCCGCTCGGCGGTACGGTCGAAACGTCCAGGATGCCGTCCTTGTGGACGTTGGTGACCGCATCCCAATGTACCACGGTGCCGTCCATGCCCCGCGCCAGCAGGATCGAGAATTCGGCGCGGAAGTCGATCATCTTCTCGAGCACGGCAGGCTGCTTGCCGATCAGGTTCCAGGCCGCTTCCGCACGCGAGGCTTCGCTGATCCGCGCCTGGCCCTTGCCATCATAGCCGAAGCGGCGCGTCTTCAGGATCGCGGGCGCGCCGACCATCTTGCAGGCGTCCTTGAGATCCTTGAGGCTATCGATCGGCCAGAAGGGTGCGGGCCGCCCGCCGACCGCCTCGACGAAGCTCTTCTCGGCGACCCGGTCCTGCGCGACTTCGAGCGCCTTGACCGACGGATGCACCCCGCGCAGGCCGCGCAAGGATTCCACGTCGACATTTTCGAATTCGTAGGTGACGACGTCGACCTGTCCGGCAAAGGCGGCGACGGCGGCCTTGTCGTCATAGGCGCCGTGCGTCCAGCGCGCCGAAACCTCGCTCGCGGGCCCGCTCGTACCCGGTGCGTAGATGTGCGTGCGATAGCCGATATTGGCCGCCGCGATCGCCAGCATGCGGCCGAGTTGGCCGCCGCCCAATATGCCGATGGTCGAACCGGGTATGATGCTCATTCGGGGGCTTCGTCCACCGCGTCGGTCTGGCGCTGCCGCCAGCCGTCCACGCGCTCGGCCAGGGCCGGATCGGACAGGGCCAAAATCTGCGCCGCGAGCAGGGCAGCATTGATCGCGCCCGCCTTGCCGATCGCCAACGTACCGACCGGCACGCCGCCCGGCATCTGCACGATCGAAAGCAGGCTATCCAGCCCCGACAGCGCCGCCGACTGGACCGGAACGCCCAGCACGGGAAGCGCGGTCATCGACGCAGCCATTCCTGGCAGGTGCGCCGCACCGCCTGCGCCGGCGATCAGCACCTTGAGCCCCTTGCCCGCCGCGCCCTGCGCGTAATCGTACAGGCGCTGGGGCGTGCGGTGCGCGGAGACGACCTTGCTCTCATGCGCGACGCCCAGCGCGTCGAGCGTCTGCGCGGCATGCTGCATCGTCGCCCAATCCGAGCGGCTGCCCATGATGATGCCGACAAGGGGTTGAGCCATTCTAGCGCTCGCTCAGATAGTAACGGTCGGTCGCGGCGAGACTGTCGTCGAGATGATAGACGATCGGCTGACCGGTCGGAATTTCCAGGCTCGCAATCTCTTCGTCGGAAATGTGCGAGAGATGCTTGACCAGCGCGCGCAGCGAATTGCCGTGCGCCGAGATGACCACGCGCTTGCCGGCCATGAGCTCCGGCGCGATCCGTTGCTCCCAATAAGGCAGGACGCGCGCGATCGTGTCCTTCAGGCTTTCCGTATTGGGAATCGCGATCCCCGCATAACGGCGGTCGCTCGCCAGATCGAACTCGCTGCCCGCTTCCTGCGGCGGCGGCGGGATATCGAAGGACCGGCGCCAGATCTTGACCTGATCTTCTCCATGGCGCGCCGCCGTCTCGGCCTTGTTGAGGCCGGTCAGGCCGCCATAATGGCGCTCGTTCAGCCGCCAGTCCTTCTCCACCGGCAGCCATAACCGCCCCATCGCTTCGAGCGCGAGGTTGAGCGTCTTGATCGCGCGCGTCTGCAAGCTGGTGAAGCAGAGGTCGAAATCGAGCCCCTTGGCAGCCATCAGCTCGCCCGCGCTGCGCGCTTCCTCGATCCCCAGGTCGGTCAGGTTCACGTCCCACCAGCCTGTGAAGCGGTTCTCAAGGTTCCACGAGGATTGGCCATGACGGATGAGGACGAGCGTCGGCATGGGTGGAGGCTGCTTCCCTTGGCTATTATGCGGAGCCCCTTAGCGAGCGGATTGCAAAGCGTCACCCCATGGCCGAACATTTCGCGTCGCGCGCGAACAGGGAAAAGGGCAGCCGTTCGTTGCGCGGCTGGTTGCAACCCGCAAAGCGCTGACGCAGGCTCCTCCGATCCGGAAGGGGGATTCCCATGCAGATATCGCGTACCTTGTTCGGCAGCGTCGCCGCACTCGCCCTCAGCGTCGGCCTGCACGCCAAGCCGATGGATCAGACGACAGTCGAGACCGCGTTCGATGCCGGCGTAAGCTCGGTCGACCAGATCGAATGGCTGAAGGCCATGTCGTCTGCGCCCAACCATGTCGGCTCGCCGCATGACAAGGCCAATGCCGATTACATGCTCGGCCTCTTCAAATCCTGGGGCTGGGACGCGCATATCGAGACCTTCCAGGTCCTCTATCCGACCCCGATCTCTACCACCGTCGAGTTGATCGCGCCCGAACATGTGGCACTCGGCGGACAGGAGCCCCCGGTTCCTGGGGACGACACGTCCGCCAACAGCGCCGGCGCGCTGCCGCCCTACGTCGCCTATCAGGGCGATGGCGACGTCACCGCGGACCTCGTCTACGTGAATTTCGGCATGCCCGACGATTACAAGGCGCTCGAACGGCGCGGGATCGACGTGAAGGGCAAGATCGTGATCGCGCGCTACGGCGTCGGCTGGCGCGGGCTGAAGCCCCTGCTCGCGCAATGGCATGGCGCGGCCGGATGCATCATCTATTCGGACCCCGGCCAGGACGGCTACGCCAGGGACGACGTCTATCCCAGGGGCGGGATGCGCCCCCCATTCGGCGTACAGCGCGGATCGGTGATGGATATGCCGGTCTATCCCGGCGACCCGCTCACCCCCGGCGTCGGCGCGACCGAAGGCGCGAAAAGGCTGGCGCGGGAGGACGTGAAGACGATCCTCAAGATCCCGGTCCTGCCCATGTCCTACGCCGACGCGTCAAAGCTGCTGTCGCGGCTCGGCGGGCCGACCGTGCCGGGCGGCTGGCAGGGCGCCCTGCCCTTCACCTATCACACCGGCGGCGACGGGCAGACCAGGGTCCGCCTCGCGGTCAAGTCGGACTGGTCGCTGAAACCGATCTACAACGTGGTCGCGACGATCAGGGGCTCGACCATGCCCGACCAATGGGTGGTGCGCGGCAACCATCATGATGGCTGGGTGATGGGTGCGTCCGATCCGCTGTCGGGCAATGTGGCGATGATGTCGGAGATGAAGGCGATCGGCGGCCTTCTCAAGCAGGGTTGGCGTCCGCAACGCACGATCGTCTACGCGAGCTGGGACGGCGAGGAGCCGGCTTTGCTGGGCTCGACCGAGTGGGCCGAACAGCATGCGGACGAACTGAAGCGCAAGGCCATCATCTATATCAATTCGGACGGCAATGGCCGCGGCTTCCTTGGCGCTGGCGGCAGCCATGATTTCCAGCATCTGGTCAATCAGGTGATGGCGGACGTGACCGATCCCGAAACCGGCGCGAGCGTCGCGGCGCGGGCGCGGGCCGCCATTCGGGTCGGTGCCTTTTCAGGCGAGCATACCGATCCGCGCGAATTGAAGGCGGCGGAAGGCGGCGGCGATCTGCCGCTCGAAGCCCTGGGCTCGGGCTCGGACTATTCGGCCTACCTTCAGCATCTGGGCCTGCCCGCCCTGGATCTGGGCTTTGGCGGCGAGAGCCAGAGCGGCGGCGTCTATCACTCGCTCTACGACAGCTTCCATCATTTCACGACATTCGACGATCCCGGCCTGAAATATGGCGCCGCCTTGTCGAAAACCGCCGGCCGGCTCGTGCTGCGCCTTGCCGACGCCGACACGCCGGCGATGCGCTTCGGGGATTTCGCCGATACGGTTTCAGCCTATCTGGAAGAGGTCGGCAAACTTGCGGATGAACGCCGCGATCAGGACCGCAAGCGCGAGGCGCTGTCGCGTGACGACGCGTTCCGCCTCGCGAGCGACCCCCTCAAGCCCGTCGGCGCGCCCGCGCCCGAGGCAGCCACGCCGCACATCGAGCTGGCCGCGCTGTCCGACGCGGTCGATCACCTCAAGAAGGCGGCCATCGCGTTCGACAGCGCCTATGCCGACAAGGGCGCGAAGCTCGATCCGGCGCGCCGCGCGAAGCTCAACGCGCTGCTGCGCGACATCGATCAGCTGCTGCTCGACGAACGTGGTCTGCCGGGGCGCCCCTGGTACAAGAACCTGGTTTACGCCCCCGGCCGTTTGACCGGTTATGGCGCCAAGACATTGCCCGGCGTGCGCGAGGCGATCGAGGATCGCCGCTTCGACGACGCCAATCTTTATGCCGCCCGCACGGCAAAAGTGATCGATAATTATGCGACACGGCTTGACCAGGCGCGCGAGGTCGTGGAGGGGCGTTAGGCCATGAAGACGCGCATCTATGTGACGCTCAAAAACGGCGTTCTCGACCCCCAGGGCAAGGCAATCCACCACGCGCTCGAGGGGCTCGGCTTCTCGGGCGTCGAGGATGTCCGCCAGGGCAAATATATCGAAATCGAACATGCCGACGGCGTGACCGATGCGGATCTGGACGCGATGTGCCGCAAGCTCCTCGCCAACACCGTCATCGAAAATTATCGCATCGAACGAGGCTGAGCCCATGAAATCCGCGGTGATCGTGTTTCCCGGCTCCAATTGCGACCGTGATCTGGCGGTGGCGATCGAGGAGGTCACCGGGCGGGCGCCGACGATGCTGTGGCACCGCGAGACCGAGCTGCCGGACGGCACCGATCTCATCGCGGTTCCGGGCGGCTTCTCCTACGGTGATTATCTGCGCTCGGGCGCGATGGCGGCACGTTCGCCGGTGATGCAGGCGGTCGCGAAAGCGGCCGAGCGTGGAGTGCCCGTGCTGGGCATTTGCAACGGCTTCCAGGTATTGACCGAGGCCGGTCTGCTGCCAGGGGCGCTGATGCGCAATGCCGGGCTCAACTTCGTCTGCCGCCCGGTCGCGCTGACGGTCGAGAACAGCCAGTCGATCTTCACCAGCCGCTATGACGCGGGCGAGACGATCACCATTCCGGTCGCCCATCATGACGGCAATTATACCGCCGACGCCGAAACGCTTGACCGCCTCGAAGGCGAAGGCCGCATCGCCTTCCGCTACGCCGAAAAGGTCAACGGCTCGGCGCGCAATATCGCCGGCATCGTCAACCATGCCGGCAACGTGCTCGGCATGATGCCGCATCCGGAGCGGATGATCGGCCCAGAACATGGCGGCGCCGATGGCCGCAAATTGTTCGAAGGCCTGCTCGAAGCGGTCGCATGACCCGCCAGGGTTCCTGTCAGTGCGGCCAGGTCCGGATCACGGCAAGCGTTGATCCGCTCGTCACGCGCGCCTGCTGGTGCAGGGATTGCCAGAAGCTCACTGGTGGCGGCCCTACCCACAACGCCTTCTTCAAGACCGAAGAGGTGGAGATCGTGGGCGAGGTACGTTGGCACGATGTCCAGGCGGACAGCGGCAACTCGCTGTCGCGTGGCTTCTGCCCCAATTGCGGCAGCCAGCTTGTCGTCCAGTCTCACGCCCGGCGCCACCTGATCGGCGTCCGCATCGGCGCGTTTGACGACAATGACGATCTCGGTCCAAAATCAATGATCTGGACCGAGTCCGCGCCGGCCTGGGCCCATCTGGACCCGGATCTGCCCAAGGTCGACCGCCAGCCCCCGCCCCTCGGATAAGCCCCCAAAGATCCTCCGAGGCAAAAGCCGGAAAGGTTTCAGACCCTCGCCCGGAAGGGCGAAAAATCGGTGCCTTCGTCAAACACGTCGACACCCTCGCGGCGCTTGAGGAAACCGACCACAGCGTAGGTGACGGGCGTCAGGATTACCTCCCATGAGACCTTGAGTACCCATTGGGTGCCGAGCACGACCAAGACCTGGTGTGCGGTCCAGCCTGCCGCACCGAGGAAAGCCATCGGATAGAAGATCAGGCTATCGACGCCCTCACCCACGATGGTCGAACCGATCGTACGCGTCCACAGCCAGCGTCCCTGGGTCATGATCTTCATCTTGGCGAGCACGAAACTGTTCGCGAATTCGCCCGCCCAGAAGGCGCAGAGCGAGGCGAGCGCGATCCGCCACGCCTGGCCGAACACCGCCTCATAGGCGGACTGACCGGTCCAGCCGGCGTCGGGCGGCAGCGCGACGACGACCACGCTCATGAACACCATGAACAGCAGGGCAGCGAACCCCGCCCAGACGCAACGGCGCGCGCGGCCATAGCCGTAAACCTCGGTCAGCACGTCGCCGAGCACGTAGGAAACAGGGAAGAAAAGTATGCCCGCGCCGAACGGCCATGGCCCGATCCACGGCAGGTCGATCACCGCGCGCTTACCGGCGCCGATGATGTTGGAAAGCAACAGGATGGTGACGAACGCCGCCATCATGAAATCAAAATAGCGGAATTGGCGCCCCTTCAGCGCCTCCGCCCCGACCGCGACCGGCCGCCCGTCCCCTGCCCTGCTCATTCCGCCAGACTATCGCGGTTTGCAGGCCATGCAATCCACGCTAACGCGACAAACGGGCGCCCGTAGCTCAGCTGGATAGAGCACATGCCTTCTAAGCCTGTGGTCGCAGGTTCGAATCCTGCCGGGCGCGCCATTTTCTGTACGGCTGCTGCGTTTTGCACGAACCCACAGAGCCAGTCACACCGCCCTCGGCTTAGAAAAGACTACAGGAGATAAAGGTGCCCGCATCGGTGCTCTTCATGTCCATGTCATTGGACGGGTATATCGCGGGGCCTAACGACGACGTAGGCAATCCCGGCGGCGACGAGTTCATGCGGTTGCACGAGTGGTACGGGGATTTTTCCCGGCCGAACGGGCCGGTCGGACAATTATGGGACGAATGGAACGCGCCCGGTGCGATCCTGGCTGGCCGGCGAACCGTAGAGCAGGTCGATCACTGGGGCGGTGACAATCACGGAGTCGCGATCTTCGTACCCAGTCACAGGCCGCCCGGGCCATCGGTCGCGAATTACCCCTTGGTCAAATATGTGAGCGACGGGATCGCGAGCGCAATGGCGCAGGCGAAAGCCGCTGCCGGGGACCGGGACGTATTGGTGCTTGGCGCGTATACGGCGCAACGGGCGCTGGAAGCGGGCGTGCTCGACGAACTGCAAATACATCAGATCCCAGTCTTGTTCGGGTCTGGCCGCCGATTGTTCGAAGTCTTGCCCTCGCGCGTCCAACTGGAGATCATTCGGGTGATCGATACACCCGAGGCCACGCACATCCGCTACCGCGTCCGCCGTTAGGCCTGCGGGCCCAGCCGTCCCTCGTTTGTCGTGTCGGCGTCAAGGCGCGGCCTTTTTCGCCACGCTCGCGGCAACCATGGCATCCCACGCCGCCCAGTCTAGCGACCGTCCGGGGAACACCACTTTCCGGAACGGCCATTCCGTCCCGATCCACTTGATCACCCAGGCGTAGAGCTCGGCGTCGAAGCCTGCATCATAATCCGCCTTGGTGACCCACAATCTCACCATCGCGTCATATCCCGCGACGGGGCTTGGCGAGATATAGACCGAACCGCGCTCGCGGCTGCCGTCGGGCGTCAGGACAGAGTAAGCGAAGGACTTGCGGCTCTTAAACCGCGCCTGCTCCGTTTCCATGTCCAGCACGGCATCGGCATGGGAGATGCCCTGGCGTGGCCAGCTGGTGCTGCGCGTGAAGGTCTTTTGCAGATGTTCGATCGATGACATGTAGGCTTCGAAATCGACCTGTAGGACGTCGGGGCCCAGCGGCACGAGCTTGAAACCGCCCGGCTGAACCAATGTCGGAGGATTGAAATCCGTCGGAACAAGCGATGATACCGCGCCGGATTTCGCCACGGCAGTTGGGGTGGATTGTTGCGATTGTGCGGCTGTCGCCAAAGCCATGGCGGGGACAGCAAGAAGCAGGGTCCGAGCAAGCATCTTCATGAATTTGGCCTCCCGGCGGCTGCATCGGGCTCCGGGCCGATCGCGACAATAAGACGTTTGCCCCCTCTCCCCCCGACCCGGCGCCGCACATCGCGAAAGCGGTCAGCTCACCCGCCGGATTTTTCCGGCCGCATGCCCAGCCCGTGGCGATAGTTCATCACGATCGCGATGCGGCGCGGGCTTTCGCCGACATCGATCGCGACACGCTCCGCGTCCGGCTTGGACCAGCCGAGTTTGGGATTGTTGGAAAAGCCGATGCCGTCGGTCGATAGCTGGAACTTGCGGTCGCTGTTGCGGTCGTGAAGCAGCGAGAGCGCATAATGGCCCGAATGCGGCGCGCGGATGCACAATTGCACCTCGCCAGCCTGCGGTATCGGCGCCTCGACCCGCGCGAAGGGTTTGCCCGCCTCGACCAGGACGTTGTCGTCGGCGAGGAAATCCGCGTTGGTGGCGGGATAAAGTTCGAGCTTCAGCCGCCCGGTGCGGTCCTTGAGGCCGGCCACGTCGACCAGGAAAGCCGGCCCGTTCTCCGGAGTGCGGCAACGGCCGGCCGCGACGCCGAGATCGGGCGTGGAGGCGAGCGTTGCGGCAATCATCCAGAACATCATCGTGGTGCGGCCTTTCGTGCGTGACTGACAGGTTGCTGCGTCACCCGGATGACGTTCAACTACAGAATGTCTCGATCAGACGGCGCCCTGTTCAGAAATCCGCATACGCCACCGTGCGCCAGCAGCCGATCGCGCGATTGACAGCCAGCCCCATCGCGGCCTTGATCCGCTGGTGAGCGAAGGCAATTCCGAATTGACGCAGTTGCTGGCGGCGGGTGCGGCGGCGTTTCGCGCGGGCAAGCCTGCCGAGAGCCGCGCCGCCTATCAGCGCGCGACCGAACTGGCGCCGAACGAGCCGGCAGCCTGGCGCGGGCTTGGCCAGAGCCTGCACGCCTTGGGCGAGCCCGATCTGGGCGGCGCCGCGCATCTGCGGGCGTTGCAGGAATCGGCGAGAGATCCTGTTCTGGCCAAGGCGGCGCAGGCGGCCGGCGCCGGGCGACTGGCCGACGCTTATCCGCTGCTCCGCGACCGGCTGCAAAGCGAGCCTGACGATATCGCCGCGCTCAGGATCATGGCCGACGTGGCGATGCGCATGGGCCGCCCGCTCGATGCCGTGCGCTTCCTGATCCGCGTGATCGAACTGGCGCCAGGTTTCGGGGCGGCGCACGATCTGCTGAGGGACGCGCTCTTCCAGACCCCGCTGGATGACGCGCTGGCCGAACTCGATCAGCGGCTGTCCCGCCAGCCCGACCACTTGGGCTGTCTCAACCTCAAGGCCGGTTTGCTCGATCGGGCCGGCGATTATGAAGGCGCCGTGGCGCTCTATCGGCAGATGCTGGCGCTGCGGCCCGACGACGCGGGCACGCTGGTCACGCTCGGCAACGTGCTGCAGACCATCGGCCGTTCGCGCGAGAGCATCGAAGCCTATCGCCAAAGCGTCGCCCAGGCACCGCGCAACGGGGAGGCCTGGTGGTCGCTGGCCAATGCCAAGACCTTCCGCTTTCCGCCCGAGGATGTCCTTCGGATGGAAACGCTGCTCGCCCAACCCGATCTGGCGCCGGCCGACCGATGGCAGATCGAATTCGCGTTGGGCAAGGCGCTCGAGGACAGCGCGGACCATGCCGCATCCTTCCTCCATTATGCGGAAGGCAACCGGCTGCGGCGCGGCATGTCGCGCTATAACCAGGCCCAGGTCGACGATCAGCTTCGGCGTGCCACGCGCCTCTATACGCCCGCTTTCTTCGCCGAACGATCGGGCGCCGGATGTCCCGCTCCCGACCCCATATTCATCGTCGGCCTGCCGCGTTCCGGCTCGACATTGGTCGAGCAGATATTGGCGAGTCACAGCCGCATCGAAGGGACGATGGAGCTTAACGACCTGCTGCGCACGGTCCGGCGGCTCGACCTGCCGGGCGGCCGCTATCCGGAAGCGATCGCGGCTCTTCCGCCCGCGCAGCTTGCCGCGCTGGGGCAGGATTATCTCCAGTCGACGCAGATCCAGCGCAAAACCGGCCGCCCCTTCTTCATCGACAAACTGCCCGCCAATTTCATGCATGTCGGCCTGATCCGCGCGATCCTGCCCAACGCGAAAATCGTCGACGTGCGGCGCCATCCGCTCGCCTGCGGCTGGTCCTGCTTCAAGCAGCATTTCGCGCGCGGGCACGATTTCAGCTACGATCTGGGCGATATTGGCAGGTACTACCGGGCCTATTCCGGTTTCATGGCATTGTGGGACGATCGCCTGCCCGGCCATGTCCATCGGCTGTTCTACGAGGATCTCGTCGCCGATACCGAAGGCGAGGTCAGGCGCCTGCTTGGCTATCTCGGGCTGGAATTCGAACCGGCCTGTCTTGCCTTCCACCGCACCGAACGCGCGGTGCGCACGCCGAGCGCGGAGCAGGTGCGCCAGCCGATTTTCACCGGCGGTCTCGATCAGTGGCGCAGCTTCGAGCTCTGGCTCGGCCCGCTGAAGGCTGCGCTGGGTGACGTGCTGGATGCCTACCCTTCGGTGCCGGTTTCGCTGATGCCGAAGGAGGACTGAAGCGCTACCGGCCTCGCGGCCGCCAGAAATCGAAGGTGCGTTGCTGAATGCCGCGGACGAAGGCCTCGGCCTCAGGTCCGGTCCAGGCGCCCTCGTACCGGCGCGCGGCCGCCGCGCCCACCCACCAGCCCTGCCCGGGCAACTTGTCGGATTCGCGAACGACCAGCACGGCAAGCTCGGGCTCGCCGGCGGATGCGGCGCGGGTGTCGATCGCGTCCAGCGTCTTGCACAGCGCGCGCATTTTGGGGCGCGTGAAGCGGTGGCCGAGTTCGCCCAGCAAGTGCGAATAGCTCACCGCCTCGCCGCGCCGCGCCGCCTCGATCAGGATCGCGCGCACGCGCCCGGCATCCGCGATCGATCCCGGCCCCTCGGTCTCGACGATGCCTTCGGCTTCGAGCCACTCCGACAGGGTTTCGATCGCCATCGGAGTGTCTCTTGCGCCTTAGCGGGTCAGCTTCTTGTAGGCGCCGGCCCCCGGCCGGTCGGCCGCATCGCCCAGGCGGCGGCGCTTGTCCTCTTCGTAGGATTCGAAATTGCCTTCGAACCATTCGACATGGCCGTCGCCCTCGAACGCCAGGATGTGCGTCGCGAGACGGTCGAGGAAGAAGCGGTCGTGGCTGATCACCACGGCGCAGCCCGCGAAATTCTCGAGCGCTTCCTCGAGCGCGCGCAGCGTCTCGACGTCCAAGTCGTTGGTCGGTTCGTCGAGCAGCAGGACGTTGCCACCCTCCTTCAGCATCTTGGCCATGTGGACGCGGTTGCGTTCGCCGCCCGAAAGCTGGCCGACTTTCTTCTGCTGGTCCGGCCCCTTGAAGTTGAAGGCGCCGACATAAGCGCGCGTCGCGACATCGTGCTTACCGAAGGTGAAGCGATCGAGTCCGTCCGAAATCTCTTCCCAGACATTCTTGTTGGGATCGAGATGGTCGCGGCTCTGGTCGACATAGCCCAGCCGCACCGTCGGGCCGACGTCGATCTCGCCCGCATCAGGCTTTTCCTGGCCGGTGATGAGGCGGAAGAGCGTGGTCTTGCCCGCGCCGTTCGGGCCGATCACGCCGACGATCCCGCCCGGCGGCAGCACGAAGTCCAGGCCTTCGAACAGCTTCTTGTCGCCATAGGATTTGGTCAGGCCTTTGGCCTCGATCACCTTGCCGCCGAGGCGTTCGGGGATCTGGATCAGGATCTGCGCGCTGTCGGGGCGGCGGTCATTCTGCCGCTCGACCAGCTCGTCGAACGCGCGGATACGCGCCTTGGACTTGGTCTGGCGCGCCTTCGGGCTCTGCCGGATCCACTCCAGTTCCTGCTGGATCGCCTTCTGGCGGCCCTTTTCCTCGCGCTCTTCCTGTTCGAGCCGCTTGGCGCGGCCTTCCAGCCACGCCGAATAATTGCCCTCGAACGGCAGGCCCCGGCCGCGGTCGAGCTCCAGCACCCAGCCCACGACATTGTCGAGGAAATAACGGTCGTGGGTGACGAGGATAACGTTGCCGGCATAGTCGACCAGATGGCGTTCGAGCCAGGCGACGCTTTCGGCGTCGAGGTGGTTGGTCGGTTCGTCGAGCAGCAGGATATCGGGCTTTTCGAGCAGCAATTTGGTCAGCGCGACGCGACGCTTCTCGCCGCCGGAAAGCTTGGTGATCGGGCTATCGCCCGGCGGGCAGCGCAGCGCTTCCATCGCGATCTCGAGCTGGTTGTCGAGCGTCCAGCCGTCGACCGCGTCGATCTTTTCCTGGAGATGGCCCATCTCCTCCATCAGCGCGTCGAAATCGGTATCCTCCTTGGGATCGCCCATTTCAGCCGAGATGGCGTTGAAGCGCTCGACCCAGTCGGCGACCTCGCGCACGCCATCCTTGACGTTCTCGATCACGGTCTTGTTGGGGTCGAGCTGCGGCTCCTGCGGCAGATAGCCGACGGTCACGCCCTCGGCCGCCCACGCTTCGCCCGAATATTCGGTATCGATCCCTGCCATGATCTTCATGAGCGTCGACTTGCCGGCGCCGTTGACGCCGATGATCGCGATCTTGGTGCCGGGCAGGAACTGAAGATGGATATTGTTGAGCACGGGCTTGTTCGCGCCCGGGAAGGTCTTCGTCAGGCCCTTCATGACGAAGCTGTACTGCACGGCCATGGGATGGCGTCTCCGCGGATTTGGTGATGTTGAGAAACTGGTCGGCACCGCCGATAGACGCAGCACCCGTTCCTGCCAATATGGTGGCGGCAATGCGGACAATAAATAGGCCGCGCCGCCCTTTTCATCGCCGCATCGCCGCTCTAGCCATTGGCCATGCCAAAAATGCTCCTTCCCCTGACCGCCGCCCTTTTCGCTTCCTCCGCTCTCGCCGCAGCGCCCACGCCGGGGATCGGTTATGACATCGTCGAAGGCCTGACGACCGAGGTCGGGCAACGCCTGGCCGGAACCGAGGCCGAAGCACGCGGCCGCGACTGGGCGGTTACCCGCCTCAAGGCGCTCGGCTTTGCCAATGTCCATGTCGAGCCGTTCGACATGCCGGTCTGGGTGCGTGGCGCCGAAAGTGTCGAAGTCGTGTCGCCCTTTCCGCAAAAGCTGGTGCTGGCCGCGCTGGGCAATAGCGGCGCGACCCCGGATCAGGGGCTGACCGCCGAAGTGGTCGGCTTCCCGAGTCTCGATGCGCTCAAGGCGGCTCCCGAGGCGCAGGTGAAGGGCAAGATCGTGTTCGTCTGGCACCGGATGATGCCGACCCAGGATGGATCTTCCTACGGCACTTATGGCCAGATCCGCTTCGGCGGCGCCTCGCTTGCCTCCAAAAAGGGCGCGGTCGCGATGCTGATCCGGTCGATCGGCACCGACCATCATCGTGGCCCGCACACCGGCGTGACCAACTGGATGGACGGCGCCAAGCCGATTCCCGCCGCCGCGCTGTCCGTGCCCGACGCCGAGCAGCTGGAGCGCATGCTCGCGCGCGGCAGGCCCGTCATGCTGCATCTCACTCTCACGCCACGGATGGCCGGCACGCATCAATCGGGCAACGTGATCGCCGAGGTGCCGGGCAGCGATCCCTCCGCCGGGATCGTGCTGATCGGCGGCCATCTCGACAGCTGGGATCTGGGCACGGGCGCGATCGACGATGCCGCGGGCGTGGCGATCACCACCGCCGCCGCGAAATCGATCCTCGACGGCCCTCGCCCGAAGCGCACCGTCCGGCTGGTCTGGTTCGGCGCCGAGGAGCCCGGCGGGTTCGGCGGCGCGGCTTATGCCAAGGCGCATGCCGGCGAAAAGCACGCCCTTACCGCCGAAGCCGATTTCGGCGGCGACAAGGTCTGGGGGTTTCGGGCCAGCTTCGTGCAGCCCAAATCACCGCTGCGCGATGAACTCGCCGCCCGGCTGAACCTGATCGGCGTCGAGGCGCTCGAAGGGCCCGCGCATGGCGGCACCGACGTCGGCCCGATGGTCCAGAAAGGCGTGCCCGTGGTCGATCTGGAGCAGGACGGCATGCGCTATTTCGAAATCCACCACACGCCCGACGACACGCTCGACAAGATCGACCCGGCACAACTCGCGCAGGCGATCGACGCATGGAGCATTATGCTCCGTACGGTCGTTGATACGAGCGATCCGTTGGCGCCCTTGCCGCCACGACAGGATGAGGAATGAACGCTCAGCAGCTATTGGCCCTCGCCCTCCTCGCCGCCGCGCCCGCGGCGGCGCAGGCGCCCTCCGACAATGCCGATGTGCGCGCCGCGGCGCAGGCGTTCGACGACGCGCAGCTGCATGGCGACCGCGCCGTGCTCGATCGGATGCTCGCGCCCGATTACCTTCTGGTCCACGGCTCGGGCCGCGTCGGCGACAAGAAGGATTTCATCGACGGCTTCACGGATCCCAATTCCCATCTCGATCCGTTCGTGATCAAGGACCGGCTGTTCATCCGGCCGTCGGGGGATACGGCGATCGTGGGCGGCGATGCGTGGATCACCGGCACGGATCATGGCAAGGCGTTCAAACAGCATTTCCGCTATTCGGACATGTTCGCGAAGCGCGACGGTCAGTGGGTGGTGGTCTATACCCAAGTGACCCCATTGCCGGTGCAATGAGCGACGCCTTCATCCGGACGATGGCCGAGGCCACAGCCGCCCTGCCCCGGCCGGCTTCGGCCAAATGGCCGGAGGGCGAACCTTATGAATGCCTGCTCAACCAGCCCGGTGCGCAGCTTCTGATCTTCGCGCCGCGCGGTACGGACCACCAGACCGAGCATAACCGCGACGAGGCCTATATCTGCGTGGCCGGCAGCGCGACGCTGGAGATCGAGGGCAAGCCGCAGCCTTTTGCCGCCGGCGACCTCGCATGGATTCCCAAGAATGTCGCGCACCGCTTCATCGATATGAGCGACGATTTCACGACCTGGGTCGCCTTTTTCGGCTGACTGTTCGGTGGCGGACAGTGTTCCCCACCCGATATGCCCGTTTCCGGACAGCCTGATAGTGGGATTTTTCGCCACTTATTGGCGCGACATCCGCGCCGGATATCCGTTTCAAACGCGATTGCCCTCTGAAGGGCATTTGGCACGCGTCCTGCAAAGCTGATCGCGACAGGATCGGGATCGGCCCGATCGCAAAAAACGGACGCCTAAGATGAGCAGCCAGACCGCCCTTTCCCAGAGCCCCCGCGACAACCTTTTCGGCATCTGCCACGCGCTTGGCGATACGTTCGGCTTCAACCCGCTCTTTTTGCGGATCGCGCTGCTGATCGCGGTGATGGTCAACGCCGAGGTGACCCTGCTTGCCTATTTCGCCGCCGGCATCGCGGTTCTGACGGCCAAGCTTGCGACCCGGTTCGCGGGCAAGCGGGCCGCCAGGGCAAAGACGCTGATCCACGCCTGACGTTTTGACGGGCCGCGAACGCCCCCTGTGAGCGGCATCGTTCCTGTTCCCCGCGAGGTTTCGATCTCGCGGGGATTTTTTTACCGCATCGCCTCGATCAGGCTCGCGATCGAGACGAAGGCGAAGGCGACCGAGCTGTCGGCCACGCCGTAGGGGAGGAAGATCAGGTCGCCGTGGCGCATGCCGCCGCAGCTATAGACCACGTTCGGCACATAGCCTTCGCGATCCTCATCCGCCGGCGATAGCAAGGGCTGGCTCATCCGCCCAATCAGCTTGGACGGATCATTCTTGTCGAGCAGGACCGCGCCCACCGAATATTTGCGCATCGCGCCCACGCCGTGGGTCAGCAGCAGCCAGCCTTCGTCCAGCTCGATCGGCGACCCGCAATTGCCCATCTGAACCATTTCCCAGGGATATTTGGGCGCCAGCAGCAATTCGCCCTCACCCCAATAATCAAGCTTGTCGGAGCGGATGAGAAACACATTCTCTCCGTCCTGGCGGCCGATCATCAGATATTCGCCACCCACCTTGCGCGGGAACAGCGCCATGCCCTTGTTGCGCGCGGCAGGGCCACCCATCGGCGCCAGCGTGAAGGTGCGGAAATCGCGCGTCCGCAGCAGCTCCGAGCGGATCGTCGCACCATTATAAGCGGTATAGGTGCCGATCCATTCCCGGCCGCCATCGTCATGGGTGAATTCGACGAGGCGCATATCCTCCAGCCCTTTCGACTGGGCGGCGGTCATCGGGAAAAGGACGGTGCCGGACAGCGAGCTGTCGGGGTGGCGATGCACCTCGACCGCGCCGTTACCCACCTCGATCGCGCTGTCGGCCGCGGTCGCGAAGGGCGGCTCGGGCATCAGCTCGACCGTCGGACCAGGGCCCAAAATTCCCTCGCGGAACGATACCGACGAGATATGGCCCTCGCCCACCGCGCGCAGCGACATCGCGATGCGGACCGCGCCTTTCGACAGGCCGCTCTGGTCGGGATGCGCGATCACGCTCGGGTTCATCAGCGCCGCGGCGGCATAACTATATTCGTGACAGAAATAGGCGCCGATAAGCTGACGCTTGATGTCCGAAATCATTGCTCCGTCGAGAGCGAGCGCTTGCTCGATCTGGGCATAGCGCGTGATGAAGACGCCGCGCGTCTGCCAGTGGCGCGCCTCGAAATCGCGCAACACCAGCTCCAGCTCGATCTCCGCCATCTCCTCATCGAGCGCGAGCACCGCGTCGACGATGCGCCGCACGCGGCCGGGCCGGTCGGGCGTGACGCCGGCGTCGATCGGGATGTGGAACGGGCGCACAACGACCCGGGCGGGATCGGCGGTCAAACGCAGGGGATGATGGATGACGTCAAGCAAGCAGCTACCCCGGGTCTGGTCGTTCAGGTTGCGCACCGGAAACGGCCAGTGCGATCAGCCTTATTCCGGCACCCGCCCGGCAAATAAAGCCCTATTCGACACAGCCCATCGCTTTGACGCTATCGGGCGATCCCCTGGCGGACGCTGTCGGGCACGGTGCCCGTCGCGGCCGTCGCCTTCGTCATCGCCGCGCAGACAAACTGGAAGGCAAGGATCGATTCGGCACCCTGGTTCAGGTTGACGCGATCGCTCATCAATCCGTCGTAGCAGCCGCCGTCGGCAACCGTCGCGATCGGCAATGACAGGTCGTTTTCGCCCAGATACCAGCCCTGCGCTCGCCAGGCCGTCTCCATCCAATTTTTTTGGCCGGTCAGCTCGTACGCAAACAGGGCGGCATCGACCGTCGCCCATGCCTCGAGCGGCTGCTGGTCGAAGGGCAAGGGCTCGGCATAGGCCCTGCCGAAACTGTCCGTGCCGACCGCGCGGAACTGCCCCTCGCCGTTGGTCTGGCGCTGGTCGAGCCATAGGAAGGCGGCGAGCCCCTCGGCGATCATCTCCTTGTCGCCGGTCAATTCCCCCGCGCGAAGCAGCGCCTCGGGCAGGCGTGCATTGTCATAGGCGAGCACGGGTTCGAACCAGATCCATCCGTCACGGCGCTGCCGGCGCAGTTCGGCCAGCAGGCGCTGGCCGAAGTCGCGCACCAACTTCCACGCGATCGGGTGATCGCGGTGACGGCGCAGCACCGCATCCGCACCCAGCAGCGCGAACGCCCAGGTCCGGAGCGAGCCGAGCGAGAAAGCGTGCGGCGCGACCTGATCGAACAGGTGGAGCGCCCAGCGGCGCATGTTGGGATTACGCGACTCGGCGGCGGTTGCGCCGATCGCCCAGAGCGAACGGCCGAAACTGTCCTCCGATCCTTCCGCTTCCAGCCATTGGCGATCGAAACCCATGAAATTGCGGAAGCGGCCAAGCTCGCCGTTCCACGCATGCTGGACAAAGGCGCCATAGATCGTGGCGAGCCGGTCGGCGCGTGCCGCATCCTCCCCGTCGATCCGATGCATCAGCATCAGCGCCCGGCAATTGTCATCGACGCAATAGCCATGGTTGCGGTCGGGCACGGCGTAATTGCTGTGCTGGATGATCCCGGTTGCGTCAGTCATCCGCTCGACCGCGTCGAGCAGCGGCTTGACCGCGACCCGCTCGACCGTGCGTGCCCGCCTGATACGCACCGGGCGGCGGCGGATCGCCTCCTCGCAGATCGCGATATAGGCCGCGGCGAGGGCGCTCCACAGCATCGTCCGGCCGATCCCGTAGGCGCGGTTGGACATTTCGGCCATGCGCGCCGGGTCGTCGAGCAAGGTGATGATCTCTTCGGCGAAGCGGCGGCTGTCTCCGAACGGAACCAGCACGCCGACGCCGCCCGCAAGCAGCTCGGCCGCATGCCAATATGGCGTGGAAACGACCGGCTTGCCGAGCGCGACCGAATAAGACAGCGTCCCGCTCGTGATCTGCGTTTCGTTCAAGTAGGGCGTGACGTAGATGTCGGCGGCCTGGAGATAATCGAGCAGCGCCTCCTGATCGAGGAAGCCGTCGATGAAGCGCACCGATTGTGCCACGCCCAGTTCCGCCGCGAGCGCCTTCAGGCTCTCGCGATAGGCTTCGCCCTCGCGCGCGACCAGATGAGGGTGGGTTGCCCCCAGCACGACATACAGCGACTCGGGGTGTGCCGCGGCGATCGCCGGCATCGCCCGGATCATCGTTTCGATGCCCTTGTTCGGCGACAGCAGGCCGAAGGTGAGCAGCACACGCCGCCCGCCGAAGCCGAAACGGTCCTGCACTGTCTCGGGCTTCACCAGCGGCCGATCGGGCACGCCATGCGGCACGACCGCGATCTGGTTCCAGGCGATGCCGTGGACGCGCACGAGCAGTTCGCGCCCCTTCTCGGCCATGACGATCAGTTTGGATGCCCTGCGCGCAAGCGCCTCGATCACCGCGCGCTGATCCGCATTGGGCTGCTCGAGCACGGTATGGAGCGTGACCACCACCGGCGCGTCGACCCGATCGAGCAAACGCAGCAGCAGCGCGCCGGCCGAACCGCCGAAAATCCCATATTCATGCTGGACCAAAACGACGTCCGCGCGACTGTCATTTATCCGCTGCGCCGCAGCGCGATAGTCGTTCAGATCCTCCTGGGCGATCGCGCAGGTGACCTCGGGCCCATAAGCGTAGGACCCGCCCGGATCGGTCATCGCATAGAGATCGATACCGATTTCCGGAAAGGCGCCGTGGAGCGCTGCATAGACGTCCCGGGTGAAGGTCGCGATCCCGCACAAACGCGGAGGGCTGTTCCCGATCAGGGCAATGCGCTGAACCTTCGTGACCCCGGCAGACGCCATCGTCGCTTTCCTCTATATTATTTTCCGCTTACCCCGCTCCGATCAGACGTTCGGAGACACCGGGGAACATGGTGTTTCTGAACAAATCTCTAACTCCCCAAAAGGTTGCACGAAACGCGCTGCGACGCAACAAAACGCGCCCAGACGAGTTTGACCGTCGCTAAATTCAGCGTTGACGGCCCAAACCCGTGCGCTAATGGAGCCTTCGGGACGGCATTCGGGCCGGGCCCGGAATGATTACGTGGAGCAGCACGAATGAAGAAGGTAGTCTTTGTTCTCGCCGCTGCCGGCCTGATGTCTCTGGCCGCTTGCAGCAAGCAGACCCCGGCGGAAAACGCCACCGATGCGACCGCGAACGCGCTCGACAACGCTGGTGAGAACCTCGAGGACATGGCTGAGAACACCTCGAACGACCAGGCGGCTGCCGCGCTCGACAACGCCGCGGACAACGCTCACGCTGCGGCCGACAACGTCGAAGCCAACAAGCACTAATCGATCCACCCTTCGGGGCTGAGATTAGAGAGACGGGCGTCCGGCAACGGGCGCCCGTTTTCTTTTGGCTTTGATCGTCGCTCCAACAAAACCCGGATCATCTCCTGGCTTCGTCAAAGAACGTCGCGCGGGGGATCGATCCCCGCTTGCGCCGGGATGACGAGCGGCGGTTCAGGCGCTACGAACCCGCGCGATGACCGGAACCACCCTCACCCTGTTCAACAGCCTCACCCGCAGCCCGGAGCCGTTTGCGCCCTCCGACGGCAAGACGGCGCGCGTCTACAGTTGCGGCCCGACCGTCTACAATTTCGCGCATCTCGGCAATCTGCGCGCCTATGTCTTCACCGACACACTGCGCCGAACGCTCCTGTTCAAGGGCTGGGATGTCCGTCACGTCATCAACATCACCGATGTCGGCCACCTCACCAGCGATGCGGATGCCGGCGAGGACAAGATGGAGCTGGCGGCGGCCGGCCTGGGCAAGGACATCTGGGAAGTCGCGGCCTTCTACACCGCCGCGTTCAAGGCGAACCTTCGCGATCTCAACATCACCGATCCCACCATCTGGTCGGTCGCGACCGATCATATCCCGGAGATGATCGCCTTCGCCGAAAAGATCGCCGACGCGCATTGCTACGAAATCGAGAGCGGTCTTTATTTCGATGTGACCACCGTGCCCGATTATGGCCGGCTCGCGCGCAGCGTTTCTGATGAGGGCGAAAGCCGGATCGATCCGGTGTCGGGCAAGCGCAATCCGCAGGATTTCGCGATCTGGCGCCGGTCGCCGCCAGGCGAGCAGCGGCAGATGGAATGGGATTCGCCCTGGGGCCGCGGCGCGCCGGGCTGGCATCTCGAATGCTCGGTGATGAGCCTCAAATATCTGGGGCCCGAGCCGTTCGACATTCACACCGGCGGGATCGACCATCGCGAGATCCATCATCCCAATGAGATCGCGCAAAACCAGGCCTATTGCGATTGCACCGCGGAGCAGCCCGGCTTCACCGGCGCGCGCTTCTGGATGCATAATAACTTCCTGGTCGATCGCACTGGAAAGATGTCGAAATCCGGTGGCGGCTTCACCACGCTCCAGTCGCTGATCGATGCCGGCGTGCCTCCGCTAGCCTACCGCTTGCTGTGCCTCACCGCGCATTATCGGTCGGAACTGGAATTCAGCGGCGAGGCGGTCGGCGCGGCGCTGACCCGGCTCAAGCGGCTGGTGATGGCGGCGGAGAAGCTCGGCACCGAAAGCGGGACGGTTGCGCAGCCCTATCTCGACCGGCTCGACGCGGCTTTGTCCGACGACCTGAATACGCCCCAGGCCCTGGTCGCGCTGGATGAAATGCTGGCCGACAAGCGCCTCTCGCCCGCGGACCGCCGCGCCACCCTCGCCCGCTTCGACGCGGCGCTCGGCCTCGATCTCGCCGCGCTGACCCGCGCGGACCTGCGCCTGCGTCCCGCCGCCGCCACGCTCGACGAGCCCGCGATCGAAGCCAGGCTCGACCAGCGCAAGGAAGCGCGCGCCGCCAGGGACTTCGCTCGCTCCGATGCGCTGCGCGACGAGCTCATCTCCGCCGGAATCGAGGT